>OBJF01000046.1_pt1 | contig 139292 bp, 145 predicted proteins | sample 1519091 | NCBI WGS metagenome assembly OBJF01 (sample SAMEA2452124, study PRJEB22498) | human gut metagenome | biome: human feces; feature: human gut; material: feces | place: Australia | collected 2012
GATGAACAAATGAAATTTCTTGATGAATGGATAATAAAATCTTCCAAATAAATTCAAGTTTTATTGATTAGGAAATTGGGGAGTTATGCATTTTGTAAAGGGGGATCTATAAATGAAAACGTGTTGTTTGGTATGGGAAATTCCTGTAATAGAGGGAGAACATTATAATCCAATTATGAATGTCATTTATATGCAAAAAGCAAAGAAATTTTTGAATCAACTAAATCGATATTTTCAGGATGAGAATATGGATTGGAAGTGTGTTTTAGACCGTTCAGCATGTACTTATAATGAGATTTTTTCCAGTGAAAATCAAGCAGTTATTTTTGTTCCGGAAGCTAAAACAAGACAATGGTTATATAAAAAAGAAATTCAGGCTGTAAGTATTCCAAAATATTATTTGGATTTTGCAGAATATAATGAAGGAAAGTTGGATAAAATAGCAATTTTTTTTATGAACTTAAAAAATGATATACAATAGATTTACTTGTTATGGAGCAATGATATGTTTTGAAGGTAGAAAAAATTACAGGGAAAAGAAAGAAACCAAAGTAAAAAGCCGATGCGGGACTTTTGAATCCAGTATCGGCTTTATTGATCTTACAGAGGTTTTGAAAAATTTACTTTTAATGGTTCATCAATGCTTTGATATTTGGGGCTGTGTGGATTTTTTTCGATACAGCAGGAATAACATAAACAATAGAATTACTGGAAAAATAAGTCCGAATCCCATGCCGATCCTAATATTATTTCCGGCATTCTGGGTGATACGACCAACAATTCCAGGTCCAATGCTGCCACCTAAATCTCCTGCCATGGCAAGAAGAGAAAACATAGCCGTTCCACCTGTTGGAAAAGTTTTTGAGGAAATACTGATTGTTCCAGGCCACATGATTCCAACTGAAAATCCACATGCAATACAACCGATAAGTCCGATAATCGGGCTGGATGACAAAGCGGCAAGTAGATAACAGACAACGCATAATATGCCTGAACCACTCATAAACTTCATTAAATCTAACTGTTCTCCATATTTTCCAAAAATTATACGGCTGATTCCCATTGTTACTGCAAACATACATGGACCTGCTAAATCTCCCAGGGCTTTTGACAATCCCAGTGCAGCTTCTGCATAAGCAGATGCCCATTGAGCCATTGCAAGCTCAGAAGCTCCGGAACAGATCATCAGACATATTGCAACCCAGAAAAATGGTCTGGAAAACAGATTCTTAATTCCCATTCCGGAACCATTGTCAACCAGAGGTTCAATAGGACAGGTCATGAAGTTATAAGTATTAACTGCAGGAATGATTGCCCATATTACGGCGAGCCATTTCCAGTTGTCTATTCCAAATATCAGGAAAAATAAGCTGGAAATCAAAATTGTCCCAACAGCTCCCCAACAGTAAAAGGAATGGAGCAGACTCATAGTTGCTTCTTTGTTTTCAAATGGACAGGCCTCGATAATAGGGCTGCAAAGTACTTCTATTAAACCACTTCCGATGGCATAAACAATAACACTACATATAATTCCAATAAAAGGATCAGGTAAAAAATCAGGTAAAAATGCCAGTCCAAGCAGACCCAGTGCAGAAAATATTTCTGATGTAACAATGCACACACGATATCCGATATGATCTACGAATTTGGCACAGAACAGGTCAACCAGAAGCTGTGTGAAAAAGAAGAAAGTGGATATCAGAGCAATGTTACCGAGAGAAATATGGTAGTCACTGTGAAATTTCAAAAAAAGAAGCGGTGCGAAGTTTGCAGCAATAGCCTGTGTGATAAAGCCCATATAACAGGCAAGTTTTGTCTTATGGTAGTCAGCTTTTTTTATAGAATTCCCCAATTTAAAAATCATAAGAATACCTCTTTTCTTTTTTTGCTTGATTATATAGCAAATATTAGATATATACATTGAATTAAATTGTAGAAATACTGTATAATATCGTAAAAAAGAAAGAATGTGATATGGAGATGGATTATAATAAAATATATAATAAGATACTTACAGACGAGGAGTTCATGGAAATTAAACAGCATGGAAGTAGTGACTATCCATTCCAGTATTATTATGATAATCTGGAATTGTTTGATTTTCATTGTATTGAGTGGCACTGGCACAGAGAATTTGAGTTTTTATATGTGGAGTCCGGAGAAGTTACATGCGGAATAGGAGAAAAACAGATTATATTGTCAGAAGGAGAAGCAATTTTTATTAATTCTAAAATATTGCACCGCTTTTACGCACCATCAGGTGGTATCATTCCTAACTTTGTATGTATGCCGGAATTTATTGCACCGGAGAACAGCCTGATCTATAAGAAATATATCTTGCCAATCATTTCATCGAATATATATTTCCAGCGTTTTCAGACTGATGAACTATGGCAGACAAAGATTATACAAACTATGATAAAAATAATGGAAATACAGGGAAATGAGAAAATAAGAGAACTTGCTACTTTGGCATTGATGCAGGATTTATGGCTGACTTTTTATGAAAATGTAAAGTTATCTGATAAAGGAGATGTACAGACAGTTGATGAAGTTGCACAGAAAAGAGTGCAGTTAATCATGCAATATATACATGAAAACTATAATCACAATTTGTCTCTGGATGAAATTGCTTCACATATAGGAATCAGCAAAAGTACTGCACTTAATTTGTTCCACCGGTTTTTACATACTACACCGGTTAATTATCTGATAGGATATCGACTTCAGGCAGCTTCCTGGTTATTGAAAAATACGAATAAAAAAGTAAAAACGATCGCCTATGAAAGTGGATTTCATAACGTTGATTATTTTTGCAGATTGTTTAAAAAACGTTATCATTTAACCCCATCAGAATATCGCTGCACATGTTTAAAATTGTTGTCGGCAGATCCGAGTCTTCAGACCCATAAATAAAGCCGATGCGGGACTTTGGAATCCTGTATCGGCTTTGTTAATTTGCGAAGATTTTGAAAAATTTATTTTACTGGTTCATTAGTGCTTTGATGTCTTCTTCCGGTGTGGTGATAGGTGCAATACCATAATTTTCCACCAGATAGTTCAGAATATTAGGAGACAGGAACGCCGGAAGAGAAGGACCAAGACGGATGTTCTTGATACCCAGGTGTAAAAGTGTCAGCAGGATACAGACTGCTTTTTGTTCATACCAGGAGAGAACGAAGGAAAGCGGAAGCTCATTTACAGAACATCCAAATGCATCCGCAAGTGCCACAGCAACCTGGATTGCACCATAAGCATCATTACACTGGCCCATATCCATCAGTCGTGGCAGACCACCGATTTCTCCCAGCTCAAGATCATTGAAACGGAATTTTCCACATGCCAGGGTGAGAACGATACTGTCAGAAGGTGTCTGTTTCACGAATTCCGTATAATAGTTTCGACCCGGTTTGGCACCATCACAGCCGGCAACCAGGAAGAAATGGCGGATAGCGCCTGATTTTACTGCTTCTACTACAGTATCTGCATGGGACAGAATGGCTGCATGTCCGAAACCGGTTGTCACTTTCGTACCGCCGTTGATGCCTGTGCGTGTCTGATCTTCTTTGTAACCACCCAGTTCCAGTGCTTTTTCAATAACCGGTGTGAAATTTTTCTTCTCGTCGATATGAACAGCGCCTGGGAAAGCAACCACTTCTGTTGTAAATACTCTGTCAGCATAACTGCTTTTTGGCGGCATCAGACAGTTGGTGGTGTAAAGGATCGGAGCCGGAAGATGATCAAACTCTTTCTGCTGATTCTGCCATGCAGTTCCGAAATTTCCTTTTAAGTGAGAGAATTTCTTTAAGAGTGGATAGGCATGGGCAGGGAGCATTTCACCGTGGGTATAGATGTTGATTCCTTTTCCTTCTGTCTGTTCAAGTAAAAGCTGCAGATCCTTCAGATCATGACCGGTTACTACAATAAATGGTCCCTTTTCTACGGTAAGTGTAACTGCAGTCGGTTCCGGTGTTCCATAGGTTTTGGTATTTGCCTTGTCAAGAAGTGCCATACATTTCAGATTGATTTCCCCTACTTTCAGTACAGTAGGAAGCAGTGTATCCATACTTTCTTCATAACCAATCTTAAATAATGCTTCGCAGAAGAAACGGTTTACTTCAGCATCTTCATAATTCAGAACATTTGCATGATAAGCATAGGCTGCCATTCCGCGAATCCCGAAAAGAATAAGGGACTTCAGGGAGCGGATATCTTCATCTGCATTCCACAGCTGTTGCATGTCATATTCGTCTGATTTACCGCAAGGTGACTGACATTTACTGCAGCCAGGAACCAGTCTTTCTTTTTCTGCTCTGACTTTTTGTATCATATTTTCGATTGCTGCATCGTCAAAACTCACATTTGTAACGGTAGTAAACAGTCCTTCAATTATGATCTGACTGGTACTTTTGGAAATAGCTGCTGCGCTATCGACAGCCCTTGCCAGACCGATCAACGCACCTGTCAGCTCATCCTGTAATTTGGCAGTGCCTGCCTTTTTTCCGCAGACACCTGCATTTCCTGTGCAGCCGGTGCATCCCACTGTCTGTTCACACTGATAACAAAACATTTTTTTATCCATTGTCGTATCCTCCTTTATTCTATAATATTTCCATCGATACCTATGGTTATAACCTGCCAGGGAATGAATTTTCCACTATTCTGAAGTGCTTTTCTGGTTGCCATCTCAAGTCCGCCACAGCATGGAACTTCCATTCTTACAATCGTCACACTTTGAATATCGTTATTTTGGATTATTGCAGTCAGTTTCTCGCTATAATCCACCTGATCCAATTTAGGACAGCCGATTAATGTTACCTTATTTCGGATAAAATCCTGATGAAAGCCTGCGTAAGCGTAAGCAGTACAATCGGCTGCGATTAAAAGCTTTGCGCCGTTAAAATATGGGGCACTGACAGGTGCCAGCTTAATCTGTACCGGCCAGTTCTGAAGATTGGATACCTGACCTGTGGTTGAAGATGGTTTTCCTGATTTGGGTATTTCTGATCGCTGAATCTGCATGCTTTTAGACCCGGGACAGCCGGCATGAGCAGTTATTGCCTGATTTTTGGCAAATATTTTTTTCTGTGCTTCTTTCACAGCCTCTTCATCATATTCAGGTGCTTCCCGTTCCTCAAAGGAAATGGCACCTGTGGGACACTCCGGGAGGCAATCCCCCAGTCCGTCACAGAAATGTTCTCTCACCAATTCTGCTTTTCCATTAATGATATCAATGGCACTTTCGTGGCAGGCATCTGCACAGGCGCCGCAGCCATTGCATTTTTCTTTATCGATTCGAATAATCTTTCTTATCATTTTACCTCCGTCAATAGATTTAACTTTTGTTTCTGTCGGCATTATAGTATGATAAATACAACTTGTATGTTTGATTTCCAACAAGGAGGAATGATTTTGAAAAAATATTTACCCATTTTAAAAAACAGTCCATTCTTTACAGGCCTTACTGATAACGAGATATTATCTATACTGCATTGTGTAAAAGCAACAGCAGTTTCCCAAAAACGAGATTCTTATATTTTCAGAGCAGGAGATTCTACTGAGGTAATGGGACTTGTGGTGTCCGGCTGTGTTCTTGTTATTCAGGAAGACCTTTGGGGGCATCGGAATATTCTGTCGAAATGTCATACCGGTGATTTCTTTGGTGAGCCATATGCAGCAAGCCCGGGTGCTGTTCTGAATGTCAGTGTGGTGGCAGATACGGATTGTGAGATTATCCTGCTAAATGTCCAAAGGCTTCTGATTTCCTGCCCGACTGCATGCGAACACCATCAGAAGCTGATCCGCAACCTGGTCAGTGTCCTGGCAAATAAGATACTAATCCTGAACGACAAAATCACACATGTGGGAAAGCGAACGACAAGGGATAAACTATTGTCCTATCTGTCGGCAGAGTCTATCAGACATTCATCGTTATCCTTTGATATTCCTTTTGACCGGCAGCAGTTGGCAGATTATCTGTGCATTGACCGCGCGGCAATGTCTACGGAGATATCAAAGCTACAGAAAGAAGGTTTTATAAAAACAAATAGAAATCATTTTGAATTGACTGTTTGTAATAATTCGGATTCTGAAATAAAAGTGTGATATCCATCATGAAAAATTGTGTATTACAGTTATGTCAAGTGGATATTCGCAATTGAAGCAGGGGACTTACTTGATTCGGTTAAACTTTCGTGTGACAAACGTAGCTGTCTGTGATATTATAAAAGTGATATAAGCGAAAATGACTTTTGCAGAAACGAAAGTATCTTTAAATGATATTTACAAATATACTTCCTCTAATGGCTTAAAGGGAAGTTTTATGGATACGGAACGGTATGAGTACAAATGAGCAGGAAACAGTAATGTCAATGCTGTATGGACTTCAGAAGTAGGAGAACAGTTCGAACGTATGTATCGGCTGTTCTTTTTTTGTTTTCAGGCATTAATGCGGTAGTATTTTCTATATAAGTGTTGGGAGATTATATGAAAAAGTTTAAGGCAAACGATAATAAGAGTGAAGAACATGAGATCAACTACAGACAATTCAACAAAAAGCTGGAACTGCTGAATCAGATCCTGTCTCTGATATCAGACATCAATCAGGCATCAGATGAGAAAGAAGTGAAGGACTGTATTCCTGCATTGCTTCAATACACCGGCGAATATACAGATGCAGACAGAGTATATATTTTTGAACTGATGTCTGAAAAACAGGATTATTACAGCAATACCTTCGAATGGTGCAGAGAGGGGATCGTCCCCCAGATTGACAATCTGATTCGTATTTCTGCCGATAGTATGCCGGTGTGGCATGAGAAATTTCTTCGTGGAGAAACTATAATTATTCATGATCTGGAGAAAATATGTGAAACTATGCCTTCGGAATATGACATTCTGAAGGTTCAGGATATTCATTCTCTGCTGGTTTTACCTTTGTTTGCAAATACGCAGTTGAGCGGTTTTATCGGTCTGGATAATCCGGATCTGGTTAATCCCGGTGTTTCCATATCGCTTCTTTCCAATGCAGGCGGACATCTTGCCAGTACATTGAACAATCTGCGCATGTTCAGGATGCTTGAGGAAAAACAGAAAACACTGGAGAGCAATCTGGAGGAACTTCAGAAGGAGAAGCATATCCTGGAAGCTCTCTGCGTAGATTATACCTCATTTTATTTATGTGATCTGGCAAATGATACTCTGGAAACGATCAAACAGAGCATACTTTCCAATGGTACAGAGATTGATGAGATGACGGAGCAGAAATCCAGTTATACCTCCAGAATCAGATATTATTATGATCATTACGTAATCCGGGAATCAGCACCGGATTTCCTCCGGAAGATGGAACGTCACGCTCTCATAGAGTATCTGCAGAATCACAAGCGTTTTGCGTATCGTTATCAGTCAGTGAAAAACCATGCCGGACATGAGTATTTTGAATTACAGGTGATCCGCCTGGAGACAGGCAACAGGGATGATTATAAGATCATTATGGGATTTCGCTATATTGATGATATTGTGCAGGAGGATATGAAAAAGAAGCAGCAGATGGAAGAGACTATGGCTGACCTGAAACTGAATAATGAGATTATCTCTGCAATCAGCAAAATGTACCGGATCATTTACCGGATGGATCTGATCCATGATACCTATGAGGAGATTTCCAGCCAGGAATCCATGCACCGTCTGACCGGCAGAAGTGGAAAGACTTCTGTTCAGTTTACAAAAGCCAGAGAAAAATTCATAGCCCCCGAATTTCAGGAAAGAATGAGAGAATTTCTGGATGTTTCCACTCTGGCAGAGCGTCTGAAGAACAGAGAGGAGGTTTCCACAGAATACAGAGCCATAACCGGAGTCTGGTATCAGGCAAGATTTATTGTAAAGCTTCGAAATGAAGCAGGGGAAGTGACTAATGTTCTCTATGTGACGAGAGATATTAATGACCAGAAAATATCTGAGCTGGAGAGCCGGGAAGAACTGAGAAGAACCGCTCAGGAGGCAGAGAAAGCCAATCTGGCAAAGACAGATTTCCTGAGGAGAATGAGCCATGATGTCCGTACACCGATCAACGGGATCCAGGGCTGTGTGGATATTGCGGACCGTTATCCGGATGATCTGGAGCTTCAGCAGGAAGCACGTACCAGAATCAGGACTGCTTCCAGTTATCTTTTAAATCTTGTCAATGATGTGCTGGATATGAATAAGCTGGAATCCGGCAATATACAGCTTGAGAGAAAGCACTTTAATCTGCTGGAACTTTTGCATAATACGAATGAAATCATCAGGATGCAGGCAAATGAAGCTGGTGTTAATTATTATGTAGAAGCTGGAGAAATCATCCATACACAGCTGATAGGAAGTCCGGTACATTTCCAGCAGATATTGATGAATATCGGCAGCAATGCAGTAAAATATAATCATGATGGCGGTTCTGTGACAGTTACCTGTCGTGAGATTTCCTATACGGATACCATTGCGGAATATGAACTGACCTGTACAGATACCGGGATCGGCATGAGTGAGGAATTTCAGAAAAGGGCATTTGAGCCTTTTGCCCAGGAAGGACAGTCAGCCAGAACAAAATATGCAGGTACTGGTCTGGGACTTGCCATTGCCAGAAAACTGATAGAACTGCAGGGAGGAACTCTTTTCTTTGAGAGCATACAGGGAAAAGGAACCAAATTTATTCTTCATATTTCTTTTGAAATCTCTGCTGAGGAACCGGAAAAGAAATCTCATATGTATCAGAACTGTTCAGTAGAGGGAATTCAGGTTCTGCTGGTGGAAGACAATGAACTGAATATGGAAATTGCTGAGTTTCTGCTGAAAGAAGAAAAAATGATAGTGACAAAGGCATGGAATGGACGGGAAGCCGTAGAAATCTTTGAGGATTCAGAGCCCGGATACTTTGATGTGATTCTGATGGACCTGATGATGCCACAAATGGGAGGTCTGGAAGCTACCCGCAGAATCAGAAAAATGGATCGAGAGGATGCGAAATCTATCCCCATTTTTGCTATGACAGCCAATGCCTTTCTGGATGATATTGCACAGAGTAAAGCAGCAGGAATGAACGAACATTTTTCAAAACCCCTTCAAATGGAGAAAGTGATAGATACCATTCGATTTTATTGCACAGCCCGATGAAAAACAGTTGGAAGAAAACATAACGAGGAAAATTCAATGAAAATAAATAGTACAGCTGCTAAACATATTAAAAAATACTGCTATATTATAGGACTTCTCTCTTTCCTGATCGCATTTTTTGCGTGTAGTCAGATGCTCCGATATCAGGAAAAGGAAAAAAAAGCATCGGGAACTTATATGGCACAAAGCACGATAAGGAGAGTCAAGGCAAAGCTGGAAAATTATATAATGATTTCTGATTTTCTGGGAAATTATATCATTGATGGATCGGATATGGATGAAAACACTTTTTCAGAACTGGCAGAAAAGATTCCTAATGAGGAAGGTGTGGTAAAGGCGTTTGAGCTGGCACCGGAAGGGATCATAACCGAAATCTATCCTATGCAGGGAAATTCAGAGGCTCTTGGACTGGATGTTCTGAGGGAACACGAACGGAAAAAAGATGCAGTTCTGGCTAAGGAAACCGGGGAATATACACTTGGCGGTCCCTATCAGTTAAAGCAGGGAGGAACAGGAGCATTACTTTTTAAACCGGTTTATCGAACCGATGATTTCGGAGAGAGTAGTTTCTGGGGATTTGTACTCCAGGTAATTGACTGGGATCGTTTCATGAGTGATATAAATCTGAAATCTTTAAGTGAGGCAGATTTCAGTTATAAGATCTGGTCTTATGACAGAAGCAGTGGAGATAAGGTTATTCTTGCCCAGAGTCAGGATGATATGCCGGAAAACAGCCTGACGATAGAATGTGAGATCCCGAATAACACATGGTATTTTGATATTGTGCCTTCCAATGGGTGGACTCCGGTTTCTCAATGGATTCTTTCCATAATTGCTTCGTATATATTCTCGTTGCTGATCGCTATGGTTTTTTATCAGATATTCAGCAAAAAACACAGAGAAAAACAATATGCTGCTGAGCTTGAGAAAGCGGCAGAACTGGCGAAAAGTGCCAATGAAGCAAAAACACGATTTCTGTTTAATATGAGCCATGATATCCGGACGCCAATGAATGCGATCATAGGTTTTTCCGGATTACTGGAAAAGAACCTTCAAAACGAGGAAAAGGCAAAAGAATATCTGGGAAAGATCTGTTCTTCCGGAAATCTGCTGATGACGATCATTAACCAGATCCTGGAGATAGCCCGTATTGAAAGCGGCACTACAGCTCTGCAGCTGAAAGCAGAGGATATAAACACATTATTTCATACGGTAAACACAGTATTTGAGGAAGATGTAAGGAAGAAGAACCTGCAGTATTCGGTAGATTTGGATGTATATCATACCTTTATCCTTTGTGACAGGGTGAAACTTCAGGAGATAATGCTGAACATCATCAGCAATGCGATAAAGTATACGTCAGATGGGCATGGGGTTCATGTAAAGATATATGAGAAGGATTCAGAGGATCCCCGGAAAGCCCGGCTTATTTTTACCTGTGAAGATACAGGCATTGGCATGAGCGAGGAATATCTTCCACATATCTTTGAAGAATTTTCCAGAGAGCATACAACCACAGAGAACAAGGTCGCTGGTACAGGACTGGGTCTTCCTATTGTAAAATCCATGATCGAGTTGATGGGAGGAAGTATCCGGGTAGAAAGTACGCAGGGCGCCGGGACAAAATTCACGGTAGACATTTCTTTTGATACAGCATCAGAAGAGGATGTATACAGGAATCAGATATCTGAACAGCCGGATGCATTAAATAGGATGGAAGGAAAACGTATTCTTCTTGCAGAAGATAATGATCTGAATGCAGAAATTGCGATAGAACTGCTTGCGGAACAAAAGATTATTGCAGACCGCGCAATGGATGGAGCTGATTGTCTGGATAAGCTGGAGAAAGCAGCTTCCGGATATTATGATATGATTCTTATGGATATTCAGATGCCGGTGATGGATGGATATGACGCTACAGCCAGGATACGCAGAATGAAAGATGAGGAGAAAGCTTCCATACCCATTATAGCAATGACAGCAAACGCCTTTGCAGAGGACAGACAAAAGGCGATATCGACCGGAATGAATGATCATGTGGCAAAACCAATTGATATGAAGGTACTTTTACCGGTGATGGCAAAATATATCAGATAGAATAAATCCGCCGATATGATTACACAAGTTGATCGTATCAGCGGATTTTTTGTCAAAATCTGTGGACTTATATAGTATTAAAAACTATATAAACTGGTTTCTCTTGACAAGAATGAATATTGTGATATACTTTGAATATCAAAATATTTAAAATACAAACAAAATAATAGGAGAAGAATTATAATGAAGAATTTCAAAATAGGAGATAAAATCACAAGAGTTCCATTGATCCAGGGGGGAATGGGAGTTGGGATCAGTCTTGGCAGACTTGCAGGTTCTGTTGCGAAAGCAGGAGGAGTTGGTATTATTTCCACTGCACAGATCGGCTACAGGGAAGAAGATTTCGACAGAAATCCGGCAGCAGCCAACGAACGTGCCATTGCCGGTGAAATGAAAAAAGCCCGTATGATTTCCGAAGACGGAATCATAGGATACAATATTATGGTTGCACTGAAAGAATATGCATCTCACGTAAAGGCTGCAGTAAAAGCCGGCGCAGACATCATTATTTCCGGTGCGGGACTTCCCACAGAGCTTCCGGAACTGGTAAAAGGAAGTCTGACAAAGATTGCGCCCATCGTATCTACAGACAAATCCGCAAAAGTAATCCTGAAATACTGGGACAGAAAATACAAAAGAACTGCAGATCTGGTAGTGATCGAAGGTCCTCAGGCAGGCGGACACCTTGGCTTTCATAAAGAAGAACTGGAGAAATATACTGAAGAATCCTACAGTGAAGAAATAAAGAAAATCATCACAACAGTAAAAAGCTACGCAGAGAAATATGAGACAGAAATCCCGGTGATCGTAGCCGGTGGTATCTATAACAGAGAGGATGTCCGAAAAGTGGATAATTTGGGTGCTGATGGCATTCAGGTAGCTACCCGCTTTATCACAACGGAGGAATGTGATGCAGACATCCGCTACAAAGAAGCTCATTTAAAAGCAAAAGAATCCGACATTGCCATTGTAAAAAGCCCTGTTGGAATGCCAGGTCGTGCCATTATGAACAAATTCATGACCCGTGTCATGAACGGCGAACAGATTTCACACAGTCCCTGTCATGGATGTCTTGTAAAATGCAACCCCAAAGAAATACCTTACTGTATTACTGACGGACTGATCAATGCAGTAAAAGGGAATGTAGATGAGGGACTTCTTTTCTGTGGTGCAAAAGCATGGAAAGCAGAGCATTTGCAGACAGTGCAGGAAGTGATTAATGACTTGTTTTGAGCATGGCTTCATGATAAACTGAAGTTAACAGAATCAAGTAGCGAAGCGGATTGCGAATATCCGTTTGACTATAGAAATGCATAATTTAAGGGGTGAACGTTTTGTAATGTTCACCCCTTATTATGGATTTGTACAGTATTTAATTCTGAATTTCTGCCAGTGCCTTTTTAAACTGAAATGTAAATAAAACAGAGGTAAAGATCACAGCAGTAATATCTGCAATGGGTTCTGCCATATATACGCCTGTTGTTGAATCAGATATCATATGAGGCATAATATAGATCAGCGGGATCAGCAGTACAAACTTACGGACAACAGCAACAATAATAGAGTTTACTGCCTTTCCAAGGGAGGTAAAGGTCATCTGGCAGGCAATCTGGATACCGAAGAGGAACAGACCACCCAGATAGATTTTCAGCATTGGTGCAGTAAATTCGATAAGACTTGTATCTGCCGTAAAAATGCTTACAAATACTCTGGGAACAAGCTGTACAGCAGCCCAGAGGAGTACAGAATATGACAGACAGGTGATCAGAAGCAAACGAAAAGTTTTCTTTACTCTGTCTGCATTTTTGGCACCGTAATTATAACTGGAAATTGGCTGTGCTCCCTGCGCAATTCCCTGAAGAGGAAGCATGGCAAACTGCATAACACTGGTCAGGATGGTCATGGCTCCCACTGCAATATCACCGCCGTACCGAAGCAGGGATGAATTAAAGCAGACAGTTACAATACTTTCACTTGACTGCATGATAAAAGCAGCAAGTCCCAGTGCGATACAGGGAAGAACAACTTTTGCCTCCAGATGGAGATGCTTTTTCCTGAGGTGAAGCTGTGTCTTTTTGCCGCAGAGGAATAAAACTACCCAGAGTGTGGAAATCGCCTGTGAGATAACAGTTGCCAGTGCAGCACCGCGTACCCCCATATGAAAAACAAAGATAAATACAGGGTCTAAAACAATATTGCAGACAGCACCGATCAGGACGGAAACCATGGAAAATGTGGTAAATCCCTGTGCAGTGATGAATGCATTCATACCAAGGGTTAATTGTACGAACAAGGTACCGAAAGCGTAAATATGTATATAATCTGTTGCATAACTGATGGTGTTTTCACTGGCGCCAAAAGCCAGTAATAAATCTCTGCCCCAGATCAGTAAAATGGCAGTGAGGATAACAGAGATAATAATCTGAAGAATAAAACAGTTGCCTAATATATTCTCAGCAGATTTATTATCCTGTTTTCCCATGTAAATAGAAGCCCTTGGTGCGCCGCCGGAACTGACCAGTGCCGCAAATGCGGAGACGATCATGATGATGGGCATACAGACTCCCACACCGGTAAGTGCCAGGCTGCCTTCCCCCGGGATGTGGCCGATGTAAATACGGTCTACAATGTTATAAAGCATGTTGATGAGCTGGGCGATCACTGTTGGAATGGATAGCTTTAAAAGAAGCTTTCCAACAGGTTCTGTGCCCAGAAAATTTTTGTTATCCTGCATGGATGATAACCTCTTTCTTAAAAATATTTTTGAATGAATAATATTTAATGATACGATATAAAGAAAGGAAAGTCAACTCAGGATAGAGAATTTTGGCTACGTTACTGTGAACGGAGTGAACAGTAACGAACGGAGTGAACAGTAACAGTTCCGGGACATCTGGCAGATACAGATACCCGGAACTTTTTGGATTAAGATGCGTTATTTTAGAGGATTACTATAAATCAGGCAGCGAAGCGTATAGTTTTATCTGCCTGATATGTCAGAAAATGTCCGGATGAAATCAGATTGTAATTACATACGCCCTGTTTCCTCTATAATAGGGACGTCCGTCTACACCGCTGAGGTCATAACTCATACGGTAATATCTTTCGATATGTCCTGTGCCTTTTGCCCAGTTTGGATCGCAGACTTCTCCTTTGATCTCAGCCCATCCATGACCGCCTGATGAGATAACCTTGGCTTCAAATCCAATTGCGTTAGCCAGGTAAGCAAATGCAGATGCAAAGGCGAAACAGTCGCCATGTCCCCGGTAGAACATATCCTCCGCATAGCTGACATCCCAGTTTGAGTAATAGTAACGGAAATCGTAGTCATTGCCGGTGCCACCGTATCCGTAACTGACTGCTTTCAGATAACATCTCCATAATTTCTCAGGTTTGGACATATTTCTTTTGGTCACGTGACGCATGACCTGGTTGGCTGTGACCATAAGGTTCAGTTTTCTTTTTTCTTCACTGTTATAGCGCGCTTTTCCGCCTTTGGTAAGATAAATACCATTTACACGCTGGGAAGTTACCATGGAGGCATAACAGCCGTTGCGGATCTGGAAGAAATAATAATCTCCCTTGATCTTCTGCCAGCCGTTCTGCTGGATTCCCTTTTCATTAAAATAATATTTTTTTCCGCGAATCGTGACAAGTCCCTTTACAGTATGTCCGTTTTTATCATAGTAATAAATGTTTCCGCTGGGTTTGTGGTCAAATTTGTTACGCTTTTTTGATGCTGCGGATACTGAAGCTGAAAATAAAAAAGAGCAACAGATAACAATAAGAATTGCTGAGATAGAAAATACTTTTAATTTTTTCATAGAGCGCCTCCGTTCTTTATGAGCAGATATTTATTTCTGACAAATAATGTACAGTGAAGAAATTATCTGCTCTAATCATAAGATATATTTTATTATATAAGACAATTCAACTGTGCGCAATATTAAATTAAGGAGAAAAAGCTGAAGAGCGGATTGTTGCGCGGATGCGTTTTGTGGTGTATAATTAAACGCAATAGGCTTGTGAACAGTAGCTCTGTAATTTAACAAGATATAGCAAGAACTCTCCCACCTCTATAGGTGGTGTGATGAATTGCAAATAAGAAAATGAACGGCAGTGGCGGGCGGAGAGAAATCGGTATCCCCCACTGACATGAGGCAAACCACAGTCAGTATGTTGCTGACACGTCAGACTCTGTGAAATTACCGACTGTGAGTTGAAACAAGCAAGGATATAAGGTGAACAATTTTGAAAAAGACGATAGAAGAACTATTAAGTGGAAATTTCAGACATGAACATCCGCAGCTCCTTTTTTCGCAGGACAAAATAGAAGTGACTCTGAAAGCAGGTGATGTGTACAAAGGGGAACTGTATTTCGGAACAGAGGATAATCAGAAAATACGTGGATATATTACATCTTCCAACAGGCGCGTGGTACCGGGAACCGAGAAATTTTCGGGAACTACGGTGAGACTGCAGTATGGAATTGACGGTGCGGGGATGCACCCGGGTGAGAGACATGAGGGATGGCTTTGTTTCACCACAGACATTGGAGAATATAAGCTGCCATTTCTTATTCAGACAGAGAAAGCAGAACTGAAAAGTGCAGCCGGAGATGTGCCGGATATGGATACCTTTGTGAATATTGCAAAGGACGATTTTAAAGAAGCATATCGTGTTTTTACAGACCGCAGATTTGAACTTCTGTTAAGAAATGCCGGACAGAAAGAGAAAGCTCTTTATAAGGGACTCTCAAAACAGCCTGTGACATTTCAGCATGTAGAAGAGTTTCTGATCGGAACGGGAAAAAAGGATCCTGTAAAAATTGAACTGAAGGCAGATCAGAACAGCTTTTATGATATCAGTGAATCTGTCCGCGAAACTTTTGCAGTCCAGAGGAGCGGATGGGGACATCTCAGGCTGGAGGTAGAGGCGAAAGGCGATTTTCTGGAAGTTTCCAGGCATGTGGTCACAGATGAGGATTTTATAGGAAGCTATTATCAGGTGGAATATGTAATCCGTAAAGAAAAGCTGAAAAAAGGACGTCAGTTTGGTGAGATCACTGTGAAGAGTCCTTATCAGCAGCTGACTTATCAGATCACTGCATCCATGGAATCGAAAGTGCAGCTCAAAACAGAGATTCATGTGAAACGGCATAAGCTGGAACTGTTACGTGACCTTGCAGAATACTCCTGCAAAAGAATGGACAGTAAGACATGGATTGGCAGCAGCAGATTTGTCCTTAATCAGTTAAGGGAAGAAGGCTGTGATTATCCGGAATATCAGATGTATGAAGCATACATTCTTCATATGGAAGAAAAGGATGAGCAGGCAAGAGAAATTCTGAAGAAATTTAAACATCAGAACTTTGTCAGAGAGAATCTGGAACTGGCAGGTGCTTACCTTTATCTCTGCGTTCTTACAGGATTGCACAAAGACAGAGAACAGGCAATAAGACGTCTGTACAATTTCTTTCTGCAGAAGGAAGACAGTTTCCTGTTGTTTAAACTCTGGCTGGAGATGAATCCGGAGGATAAGGGTTCCCCTTCAAGGCTAGTATTTATGATGGAGGAACTTTTTGAGAAAGGCTGCAGGAGTCCGTTTCTGTATCTGGAAGCATGGAATTATATCAGCAGTGATACAACACTTCTTCACAGAATGAGCAGTTTCTGGACACAGGTATTTTTATTTGCGGGAGAGAAAGGTCTTCTGACAGAAGAGCTGGTGATGAGATTTGCCTATCTTACAGGGTATGAGAGAGAATTTTGTACCAGTATGTACAGAGCACTGGCAATGGGATACGATGCTTTTGAATCCGATGATACGCTGGAAGCAATCTGCAGATATATCATGCTTGGAAATCCGAGAAAACCGGAATATTTCAGATGGTTTTCCCTGGCAGTGGAGAAAGGAATCCGTCTGACAAGGATATATGAATATTATGTGGAAACAATGGATACATCTTATCAGAGAGAACTTCCAAAGCCCCTTCTGATGTATTTTACCTATAATAATACTTCTCTTGCAGATGATAAAAAGGCATTTATTTATGCAAGTATTGTGGGAAACAGAGGCCGGCAGCCACAGACATATGCGGATTACAGGGATCATATGAAGATTTTTGCCATGCGCAAGGCAAAAGAAGGGCGGATGAATGAGAATTATGCAGTTCTTTATCAGGAATTTTTAAGCAATCCCAAAACAGAAGGACAGGCAAAACTGCTCGCGCAGAAGCTGTTTACACACAGACTGTACTGTGATGATAAGAAGATACGCTATGTGATCGTGCGCCATGAACAGCTCAGGGAAGAAGAAATTTACCCATGTATCCAGGGCGTAGCTTATCCAAGAATTTATACAGATGATGCGGTGATCCTGTTTCAGGATGGGAAGCAGAGAAGATATGTATCAACAGTAGATTATAATATAAAGAAATTATTCGATGAGCGTGAACTGACAGATAAGGTTCTTGGTTTTCATATTGAAGAGCCGGGACTGGTACTTCACTGCAGTGAGCATACAGAACTGAAACCGGAGAATCTTCAGGCATTCCAGAGGATCCCGGAGTCAGAGGAATTTTCAGATGAATATCAGAAATGTATCAGAGAGAAGCTGCTTTCTTATTATTCCGAACACACCAGAGCAGAAGAAGCAGATAATTATCTGAGACAGATGGATTATAAGAAATATGCGGCTGTAGACAGAACAGCTCTTCTGGAAGTACTGATCTCCAGAGGAATGTATCAGCAGGCAATGTCCATTGTTTCCCAATTCGGATATGAAGGAATCCGCATAGAGAGCCAGCTGAAGCTGACCAGCAGAATGCTGACAAGATGTGAGATGGAGGAGGATGACGAATTGCTTGCCCTTGCATCGGATGTATACAGACGCGGAAAATATGATGAAGTGATCCTGAAGTATCTTATGGAATACAGATTTGGTCCTGTAGATGAACTGATATCTGTATGGAAAAGTGCGCAGGGCTTTGAGATGGATACTTATGAACTGGAAGAGAAGCTTCTTGGCCTTCTGATGTTTACTTCTGATTACAGGAAAGAGGGAGAGAAGATCCTGGAGGATTATGTTCATCACAGCGGAAAGGAACGTATTACAGGAGCATATCTTACGCAGACTGCATATGGTGCATTTGTAAAAGAATATCCGATGAGTGTTTTTGTAAGAAGTCTGCTGGAGCGGGCTTATGATGAGAAATGGCCGGTTGATTTTGTATGCAGTCTTGCTCTTCTGGAAGCGTATTCCAAAGAAAAAAAACTGGAGAAAAAACAGCTTTGCAATGCAGAGGAGATTCTTCAGAAATGTGTGAAACAGGGAATGTACTTTGCGTTCTTCGGGAAACTTCCGGTATCTGTCTTAAATCCTTATCAGTTGGATGATAAAACCTTTGTGGAATACCATGCAGATCCGTCTGCAAAGGTGACACTCTATTATGCACTGGATGCAGGCCTCGGAAATCAGGTGAAATATCAGACAGAGCCTTTGCGTGATTTATATGAAGGTATTTTTGCAAAATCATTTACATTGTTCTACGGGGAGACATTGCGGTATTATTTTGAATCAGTAACAGGAGAGCGGGTAAATCGGACACAGGAGAGGGTACTTACAATGAATAAGATTGAGGGTACACCTGTAAGCAAATATCATATGATCAATCAGATGCTCTCTGCACGCAGACTGGATAAAAAGAAAGAAGTGTTTTCACAGGTGAAGAAGTATCTTCGCCAGGAACAGTATGTGAAGAAGATGTTTGTGATCGAGAAAGAAGAGCAGGAACAGATTGTCCTGAAACCGGGAGGAACAAATGAACGAAATTCGTGATTTGATCGTGGGAATTGATTTTGGCAAAGAGTATTCTCAGATATGTTATTATGACAGAAAAGGAGACGAGGCACGTTCTCTTTCTATGAAAGCGGGTGGAAATCAGTATGAGGCTCCCTGTATTCTGTGCTGGAGACCGGAGCAGAAAGACTATTGCGTAGGACTGGAAGCAGATTACTTTGTCCGGGAAAAGGGCGGAGTCATGATCGATGATGTTTATGGAATCTGTGAAAAAAGTGATTCTGTGCTGGTGGAAGGACAGGAACTTGCACCATGGGAGATCCTGGCTCAGTTTCTGCAGGGAATGCTTAAATTTCTGGGAGTGGCAGAACTGGTCAAAAATACTAAATGTGTGGCGGTGACACTGCCCGGGCTGACGGAAATTCAGGTTGAGAATTTCCAGAAAGCATTTGAGATAATTGGATTTCCACATGAGAAATATATGCTGCTGGATTATGGGGAAAGCTTCTATTATTATGTGCTCTCACAGAAAAGAGAAACCTGGAACCGCAGTGTGGGATGGTATGCCTTTACACCGGAGAACGTGTCTTTTCGCAAGATGACAATGAACGGTGCAACAAAGCCTGTCACTGTAAAACTGGAAGAAGCTGTGGAGACAGAACTTCCTGCTGAGGGACAGGAGAGAGATTCAGAATTCGGTAAGTTTGTCCAGAAAACACTTGGCAGAGATCTGTTTTCCAGCATTCAGATCACAGGAGATGGATTTTCCCAGGACTGGGCTGAACAGTCTGTAAGGTTACTCTGCTATCAGAAAAGAAAGGTTTTTTATGGAAATAATCTTTTTGCAAAGGGTGCCTGCGCTGCAGGAAAAGAGAAAACAGAGAACAAGGCATTAAAGGGATATCGCTTTTTAAGCGATTCTCTGGTTATGGCTGATGTGGGGATGGAAATGAGAGTGATGGGTTCTCCTACCTATTATCCGCTGATCGAGGCAGGAAATAACTGGTATGACAGTAAGGCATCCTGTGAATTTATTCTTGATGATACAGAGGAGTTGGTGTTTATTGTAAGCACGTACCACAGACCGGAGAAAAGAAGGGTAGGAATGATGCTGCCCGGTATTCCGTTGCGTCCGGATAAGACTACCAGATTACGGCTGGAATTACAGTATGTCTCATCTACAGAATGTAAAGTGACGGTTACAGATCTGGGATTCGGAGAAATGTTCCCTTCCAGTGGGAAAACCTGGACAGAGACAGTAGAATGGTAAAGGAGATGGAGCAATGAGCGGATATATTTTATGTCAGACAAAAAAAGCACAGCGTCCTTATTTTATAGAGAATATCAGTATGAATATTTATTCTATAGAAGAACTCTGTTATTATCTGTACCACAATCTTTACCTTGCTGATCATACTGTTTTTAATGAAGAATTATGCAACTGGCTCAGAGATGAGCTTGAACTTGTGCATCTGGCTGCAAAGCTGAAACAGAATCTGGAGAGAAATGTAAGTGTGGAAGAGATGATCTATCCTGTTTTCAAGGAGATCAATTACCTTACCTATGAGGAGATGAAAGGCTTTAACAGCAGGATTGTGACTTATGGAAAAGAAAAAGCGGCAGTCCGTCAGAAGAGAAAGGGAGATGCACTGACAGAAAACGGAATGTATGTGAACGCCATCCGGGTATACCAGAAACTTCTGGAAAGAGAGGATCTGTCTGAGCAGAGAAAAGGCTTCGCAGCTTCAGTGCGCTATAATCTTGGCTGTGCATACAGTTATCTTTTTCAGATGGAAAAAGCACAGGAATGTTTTCTGGAAGCATACAGAGAAGCACATTCAAAAGATGCCTTAAAAGCTTATATCATAGCATACAGCAGTGTTCATGATAAGACAGATTATGATAAGGTTATGGAAGAACTTGAAGTAGATGAAGAACTGAAGAAAGATATAAAAGAAGAAATCAGGCAGTCTCTGAAAGCTTTTGAGTCTGTACCGGAAGAGAAAACAGATGAAAAAAATCTAGATGCCCTTCTGGAGAAACTTATGAAAGATTATCACAGGAGTACAGGTTCATAACTTACGCTTGACAGAGGCGAAAGTGTGTGATAGGATTAACACATACTTTCACATGGTAGAGTGGCTGTGTGATAAATAACAAAACAGATAAAGAGGAGATATTTATCATGAAAAAGAGATCTTTAGCAGTACTCATGGCAGGAGTTATGGCAGCTTCTATGATGACGGGTGTTGTTTCTGTATATGCAGATGCTGACAGTAAGACATTAACTGTAGGATTTGATGCACAGTATCCTCCTTTCGGATATAAAGACGATAATGGAGAGTATGTTGGTTTTGACCTTGACCTTGCACAGGAAGTATGCGACAATCTCGGATGGGAACTTGTAAAGAAACCGATCAACTGGGATTCCAAGGATATGGAACTGAATTCCGGTTCTATTGACTGTATCTGGAACGGATTTACCATTAACGGACGTGAGGATGACTATACATGGTCAGATCCATATCTGAACAATGAGCAGGTGATGGTTGTTGCAGCCGATTCAGGGATTGAGAAGTTGGATGACCTGGCAGGCAAGAATGTAGTAGTTCAGGCCGCTTCCGCAGCACTGGATGCATTAAACAGCGATGATAATAAGGATCTTACAGCAAGCTTTGCATCACTGACAGAGAATCCTGATTACAATACAGCATTCATGAATCTGGATTCCGGCGCTGCAGATGCCATCGCAGTAGATATCGGTGTTGCCAAATATCAGCTTTCCCAGAGAGAAGAAGGCAAATATGTGATCCTTGACGAGCCAATCCAGAGCGAAGAGTATGGAATCGGCTTTAAGAAGGGTAACGATGAGCTGAAAGATACTGTATGGGAAGAAGTTCTGAAACTTTATGATGCAGGTGAAGTTGATAAACTTGCTGAGAAGTATGAAGTAGCAGATATGCTCTGCATTGGAGATGATGAGAAATCTGATGATAAAAAAGATGATGCAGCAGAGGATGATGCTTCCGATGCAGACACAGCAAAAGAAGATACAGCTGATACAGCGCAAGATGCTGAATAGTCAGCCGGAACAAAAACAGTTATGATACAAGAGGACAGATCTGTGCAGGCTGTCCGCATTATAAAGGAATGGAGGGTACATTTTGTGCACCCTCTTTTCTTACTGTACAGGAGAAATTTTTCAGGAGGAAAGCTTATGTCTTTAAGTGTAATGCTGCAGCAGCTTGCCAGTGGTATGGTAGTTTCTGTAGAGATTTTTGTAGTGACATTACTTTTTTCACTTCCGCTGGGACTTCTGATCTGCTTTGGCAGAATGTCCAAGAATCCGGCGATACGTGGAATTGTGTCTGCCTACATATCAGTTATGCGTGGAACCCCGTTAATGCTGCAATTGATGGTTGTGTATTTCGGACCATACTTTATTTTTGGAATCCGTATTTCCATGGGATACAGCCTGATCGCTGTGTTTATTGCATTCAGTATTAACTATGCTGCATATTTTGCGGAGATTTACAGAGGAGGAATCGAATCTATTTCAGCGGGACAGTATGAGGCTGCAAAGATCCTGGGATACAGCAAAGCCCAGACATTTTTCAGGATCATCCTGCCGCAGGTGATCAAGAGGATCCTTCCATCTGTGACAAATGAGGTTATCACACTGGTAAAGGATACGTCACTGGCATTTGTTGTTGCTGTTTCGGAGATGTTTACAATTGCAAAACAGATTGCAAGTGCACAGACGACTATGATGCCTTTTGTGATCGCTGCTGTTTTCTATTTTGTGTTCAATCTTCTTGTTGCGATTGTAATGGATAAGATTGAGAAAAAACTGAATTATTATCGCTGACAGGCGGCTGGGGTTATAAAATATTTTTTGACTCTGACATCATTTAATTTAAGAGGAATATTTGCTATGGTATTATTTGAAATGAAAAACATAAAGAAGAGCTTCGGCAGCCTTGAAGTATTAAAAGACATTTCACTTCAGGTAGAGGAGGGTGAGGTTCTTAGTATTATCGGACCTTCCGGTTCCGGTAAATCCACACTTCTCCGCTGTGCCACCGGTCTTGAGACACCGGACAGCGGTGAGATCATCAAGCAGGGGGATGTGGGACTGGTATTTCAGAACTTTAATCTTTTCCCCCATTTTTCCGTACTGAAAAATATCACAGATGCTCCGATCAGAGTGCAGAAGAGAAAGAAAGAAGAGGTTTATGCACAGGCAAGAACTCTGTTAAAGCAGATGGGACTTGCAGACAGAGAGAATGCATATCCGTTTCAGCTTTCCGGCGGCCAACAGCAGCGTGTCTCTATTGCCAGAGCATTATGTATGAATCCGAAGATCCTGTTTTTTGATGAGCCTACTTCCGCCCTTGATCCGGAGCTTACGAGTGAAATTCTTAAGGTAATCAAAGATCTGGCAGCAGAACACATCACTATGGTGATCGTTACTCATGAGATGACATTTGCAAGAGATATCTCTGATCATATTATTTTTATGGATAAGGGACTGATCGCGGTTGAGGGGAGTCCAAAAGAGGTATTTGAATCAGAACATGCGAGAATGAAAGAATTTCTTGGTAAATTCCATCAGGGATAAGGTTTTTGTGGTTGCTTTTAGAGGAATGATGTTATATAATTTCAACGTACGTGGTTGAGAAAAACGTACGTACAGAAGTGAAATAAAAGGATTAAAAATAATATCCTATAAAAAACAGGAGAGTGAAGATGAGTACAGACAGATATGTAAGTCCTTTATCAGAACGTTATGCCAGCAAAGAAATGCAGTATATTTTTTCCCCGGATATGAAATTCCGCACATGGAGAAGACTCTGGATCGCACTTGCTGAGACAGAGAAAGAGCTTGGCCTTAACATTACACAGGAGCAGATTGATGAACTGAAGGCACATGCAGAGGATATCAATTATGACGTTGCAAAGGAACGTGAACGTCAGGTGCGTCATGATGTTATGTCTCACGTATATGCGTATGGCGTACAGTGCCCGAAAGCAAAAGGAATCATCCATCTGGGAGCAACCTCCTGTTATGTAGGTGATAATACAGACATTATTGTAATGACAGAAGCATTAAAGCTTGTGAAGAAGAAACTGGTCAATGTTATTGCCGAGCTTTCTGCTTTCGCAGATAAATATAAAGATCAGCCTACTCTGGCATTTACACATTTTCAGCCTGCACAGCCTACTACAGTAGGTAAGCGTGCAACACTCTGGACACAGGAATTCCTGCTTGATCTGGAGGATCTGGAGTATGTTCTGGGAACAATGAAGCTTCTGGGATCCAAAGGTACAACCGGAACACAGGCAAGCTTTCTGGAACTGTTTGATGGAGATCAGGAGACTATCGACAAGATTGATCCGATGATTGCAGAGAAGATGGGATTTAAGGAATGCTATCCGGTATCCGGACAGACCTATTCCCGCAAGGTAGATACACGTGTTGCCAATATTCTTGCAGGAATTGCAGCAAGTGCACACAAGATGTCCAATGATATCCGCCTTCTTCAGCATCTGAAGGAAGTAGAAGAACCATTTGAGAAATCTCAGATCGGCTCCTCCGCAATGGCGTATAAGAGAAATCCTATGAGAAGTGAGCGTATTGCTTCCCTTTCCAGATATGTAATGGTAGATGCCCTTAACCCGGCGATCACATCTGCAACTCAGTGGTTTGAGAGAACTCTGGATGACTCTGCAAATAAGCGTCTGAGTATTCCGGAAGGTTTCCTTGCTATTGACGGAATCCTTGACCTCTGTCTTAATGTTGTAGATGGATTGGTTGTTTATCCGAAGGTTATCGAGAAACATATGATGGCAGAGCTTCCGTTCATGGCTACAGAGAATATCATGATGGATGCTGTAAAAGCAGGCGGTGACCGTCAGGAACTTCATGAGCGTATCCGTGAGCTTTCCATGGAAGCCGGAAAGACTGTCAAGGTAGAAGGCAAAGATAATAATCTGCTGGAACTGATCGCAGCAGATCCTGCATTCAACCTTTCTCTGGAAGATCTGCAGAGATCCATGGATCCGAAGAAATATATCGGACGTGCCAAAGAGCAGACAGAGAGATTTGTAAATACAGTAGTTCAGCCGATCCTCGATTCCCATAAGGAACTTCTGGGAGTGAAAGCTGAGATCAATGTCTGATCAGTAAATACTTAACATAACGGTTTGGAATATTACAGAATCTGATATAAAGATAATAAGCGTTGCTGTTTCCTGATGATGTCCGGCAGGTCATTCTGCAAGGCCGGGTAAACAGTAATCGGTAAATACAGGAGGAATTATATAATGGTAAAAGCAGTTGTTGGTGCTAACTGGGGAGATGAAGGTAAAGGTAAGATTACCGATATGCTCGCTGAGAAGGCTGATATTATCGTAAGATTTCAGGGTGGTGCAAATGCAGGTCATACAATCGTAAATAACTATGGTAAATTTGCCCTTCATACTCTGCCGTCAGGTGTGTTTTATGATCATACTACAAGTGTGATCGGCAACGGTGTTGCACTGAATATCCCGGTATTTTTCAAAGAATACAATGAAGTGGTAAGCAGAGGTGTTCCGGCTCCGAAGATCCTTATCTCCGAGAGAGCACAGATGGTTATGCCATACCATATTCTTTTTGACCAGTATGAGGAAGAACGTCTGGGCGGCAAATCTTTCGGATCTACCAAGTCAGGTATTGCTCCGTTCTACTCAGACAAATATGCAAAGATTGGTTTCCAGGTAAGTGAACTTTTTGATGAAGAACATCTGAAAGAAAAACTTGCAAGTGTATGTGCGACAAAGAATGTTCTTCTTGAACATTTATATCACAAACCGCTTCTTAATGTGGATGAATTATTTGCTGAACTTATGGAATATAAGAAAATGGTTGAACCATATGTATGTGACGTATCCCTGTATCTGTGGAACGCATTAAAAGAAGGTAAAGAAGTTCTTCTTGAGGGACAGCTTGGTTCTCTGAAAGACCCGGATCATGGAATTTATCCGATGGTTACATCTTCCTCTACCCTGGCAGGATATGGTGCAGTAGGAGCAGGTCTTCCACCATATGAGATCAAACAGATTGTTACTGTATGCAAGGCATACTCCAGTGCAGTAGGAGCAGGTGCATTTGTTTCTGAAATCTTTGGCGATGAAGCAGATGAACTGAGAAGACGTGGCGGTGACGGCGGTGAATTTGGTGCTACTACAGGCCGTCCAAGACGTATGGGATGGTTTGACTGTGTTGCTTCCAAATACGGATGCCGTCTTCAGGGAACTACAGATGTTGCTTTCACAGTTCTTGATGTTCTTGGATATCTGGATGAAATTCCGGTCTGCACAGGATATGAGATTGATGGAAAAGTAACAACAGAATTTCCGACAACTACACTGCTTGAGAAAGCAAAACCGGTTCTGGAGATTCTGCCGGGATGGAAATGCGACATCCGCGGAATCAAAAAATATGAAGATCTGCCGGAGAACTGCAGAAAGTATGTTGAGTTCGTTGAGAAACATATCGGATTCCCGATCACTATGATCTCCAATGGCCCGGGACGTGACGATATCATCTATAGAAATAAATAATAAGGATAAATTTACCTGTCTGATCGGCAGACGGTAAATAAGACTATACGCCGGGGAATTTCTCCGGCGTGTCTTTTATATAACTGGAGGCTTATGAAAAAAGATAATAATAAGATAAAAAAAATCGGGGCATGGATCGCAATCATAATCCTGCTTCTTGCATGTTGTATGCCGATGATTTTTGCATTCGGGAATGGAGAAGATTCGCAGGTCTATTTTAAAGCCTCGCTTGCAGTGGCGATCATGGTTCCCATCATGGCTTATGCAATATGGATGGTTTATAAATTACTGAACAGGAATAAAAAGGTGGTGGATTCGGATATGGAGAATATTATTTTTGACGTTGGACAGGTTCTTGTAAAATATGACTGGGAGACCTATCTGGACAGTTTTGGTTTTCCGAAGGAAGAGCGTGATAAAATTGCGGAAGTGGTATTTCAGAGCAATACCTGGAATGAGAGAGACAGAAGCAGCGAGACTGAGCAATATTATGTAGATCAGATGGTAAAAGCTGCACCGGAGTACGAAAAGGATATCCGGGAGGTAATGCGCCGTTCTGACGAGACAATTGAGAAAACAGATTATGCGGAAACCTGGGTGAGATATCTGAAAGATAAAGGATATCATGTTTATATTCTTTCCAATTATGCAACTGACACACTGGAGAGAACGGAGGATAAACTTACGTTTCTTAAATATGTAGACGGAGCAGTGTTCTCCTGTCAGGTGAAGCAGATTAAACCGGAACCGGAAATTTACAAAACCCTGCTCGGACGCTACCATCTTGACCCGGAGAAATCCGTATTTCTGGATGACAGAGCAGAGAACTGTGAGGCAGCCAGAAAACAGGGAATCCATGCAATTCAGTTTAAATCTTTTAAACAGGCAGCAGCAGAACTGGAGAAACTGGGCGTCAATTAAAATTGTTACTGTTCACTCCGTTCTCAGTAACATAGCCAAAATTCATTCTAGTACAGCGTTTCGTAAATAACTATACCAATCGCGTAGGATGCGGATTCGAGTGTGCTGGTATAAAAACGCAGGCGTAGCGGGCTACGCTGAGGCTTTTAGACCTGTGCAATCGGATTCGCAGACAAGTGAGTGGTATAGTTATTTCGAAAACGATGTACTAGATTGCCTGCGGCAATGGAATTTTGGCTTGTATGTCTCGGGATAGTGGTGTGTGAACAGTAACTTAAAATTCACTAAAAATACAAAGAATATCATTTGTATTTTTAACTGAAAGATGATATAATAATAAAGCTTGTGGAAGGAATATTTTCCATATGTTTCCGCACAGGCATAATACCTATGAAATATTGGAAAAGAGGATTAAAGGAAATGAGCGATAAAACAATCTTAGAGCAGTGGCGTGCCATCGCCTATGACCAGCAGGCAGACCGTAATAAACTTCAGAGATTTTGGGCAAATTATTTTAATATTGAAAAAGGAATTTATGAGCAGCTTCTTAGCAACCCGGATGAGGTAGTAACCGGTACAGTTAAGGAACTGGCTGAGAAATACGGACAGGAAGTTCTGACAATGGTTGGTTTTCTTGATGGAATCAATGACAGTCTGAAGATTCCGAACCCGATTGAGACAATGGATGAGAACACAAAGGTTTCTCTGTGCTTTGATAAAGAACTTCTTTATAAGAATATGGTAGATGCAAGAGCTGACTGGCTGTATGAACTGCCACAGTGGGATGCGATCTTCACACCGGAGAAGAGAAAAGAACTTTATCTTGAACAGAAGAAATCAGGAACAGTTGTCAAAGCAAAGAAAATCGGACGTAATGATCCTTGTCCTTGCGGAAGCGGCAAGAAATATAAATATTGCTGCGGTAAGAATGCGTAAGCATCCAAATCTGGAATATATTATCGTGCTTGGTGCCCATGTAGAAGGTACCCGGCTTACAAAAGCCCTTCTGGAACGTACCAGGAGGGCTTTACAGTATATGGAAGAAAATCCTGAGACTAAGGCTGTTCTGTCCGGAGGAAAAGGGGACGGAGAATCTATCACAGAAGCTCAGGCAATGTGCAATTATCTTGTGGAACATGGAATTGACAGAGAACGACTGATCCTGGAAGAGAAATCTACCAGCACAACAGAGAATCTGAAGTTCAGTCTGGGAATGATCGGACTGAATCATTCGGTTGGCATTGTCACCAATAATTTTCATGTTTTCCGGGGAACGGCCATAGGAAAGAAATGTGGATGCAGAGAAATTTATCCCATTCCTTCCAGATACCGTTCATGGAGACTTCTGATATATATTCCAAGAGAAATCCTGGCAATCATCAAAGATAAGCTGATGGGAAATATGTGACTGTTATGCGAATCACTATTTGACAGAGAAATATTTTTCCTTAATAACAGAAACCGGCATTTCCTGTCCGGTCCAGATCTGGAAAGCTTTAGCCCCCTGATGAAGAAGCATATACATGCCATTAAAGGTCTGGCATCCGGCTGCTTTAGCCTCTCTGAGCAGTCGGGTTTCCTGTGGTTCATAGACAACATCTGCCACTACAAGCTCAGGACGGAACAGAGATGTATCTTTGATGATGGTATCGTCGATATCCGGAACCATGCCTACAGAGGTTGCATTGATCAGCAGATAACTCTGTGCAATGGAATCTCGCAATGCAGTATGATCATCATTGTCGAAGAGGCAGACCTGACAACCTGTTTTAGCAGAGAGATTCTCAGCGAATTTCTGTGTGCGATTCCAGTATCTGCTGGTGCGGCGGGCAAAAATATGTACGGAAGCCGCACCGTCCAGGGCAGACTGTGCACAGATGGCCATCGAAGCTCCTCCTACTCCCATGACAGTTATATTTTTACCGGTAATATCATGTCCCGCATCACGTACAGATTGCATAAAACCGTACCCGTCTGTATTGTATCCGATTAACTTTCCGTTATCGTTCAGTACAGTATTGACAGCACCGATCAGTTGGGCTTCAGGGGAAAGCTCATCCAATAATTCTACAATTTTATTCTTATTCGGCATGGTAAGGTTGAAACCGCGAATGCCGCAAGTCTTTAATCCTGCAACTGCTGCAGGAAGAGTTTCTTCATTTACATCAAAACATAAATATACATAGTCAAGCCCGAGAAGGCGAAATGATTCATTATGCATCAAAGGGGAAATGCTGTGTGCTACCGGGCTTCCTAAAAGCGCGGTAAGACCTGTGTGTCCGGTAATATTATTCATGTTAAAATCCTCCAGTCTGTTTTGTAGCAGAGACATAAAATACTGTCTGAATTGTGACAGTATAGAAGATGCCCTTCTAAAACATAGAAATTATCTATCATTTTATTCTAACTTCAATTATATGTCAATACATGTTCATTTTGGTTTATATGATAAAAACTGTCGATTTAGTGCGACAAATAATAAGACATAATTCCTCCGTTTTGACAAAATCCGCATACTTTATCACGTATAATGAATCTCACTTACCGAAGTGAAGGAGAAGTCAGAGGCAGTATCAGACGGAGGGAAGGAAATGCATTACGAAATATACATAGATGTAGTTTTTTTCACAAATCTCCTGATAGATTACATATTGATCAGATTTACAGGAATATTATTCCGATGTGGAAGAAGCAGAAAAAGAGCTCTTCTGGGAGCTGCTGCAGGTGCGGTGTTTTCCTGCTGGATCATTTATCTGCGATCTTTTCTGAAGTCTGGGATTTTTCTTCCGGCACTTGTCCTGCTGCATGGTGGCTGTGCTGCAGGAATGCTTGTGATCGGATGTAATCTGAAAAGGGGAAGTCTGCTGCTTAAAGCAATACTTACACTGTATTTTGCCGCATTTCTGTGTGGAGGGTTCTGGGAAGTGATCGTCAGTGATAAGTTGACAGTCAAAATGTTTCTGATCCTTGCAGCAGCAACGTGGTCCGGCATTACAGCGTTGTCATATCTGATGGATTCCATGAGAATACGGACAAAGAATATCTATCCGATAACCATATACTATAAAGGATGTGGATATCCTTTTCAAGGATTTTATGATTCCGGAAATCTGCTTATGGATTCTGTAAACGGAAAACCTGTATCTGTAGGGACAGAAAAAGTTTTATCTGAAATATGTTCAGAAGAAACCGTAAGCTGTTTAAAACACTTGAAAGAAAATCCCGGGGAGTCTGGGAAACCGGGAACTGCCGGGCTTCATCCACATTTTACCTTTTTTCACAGTATAGGAAAAGAACAGGGAATGATGCTGGCTGTTACTTTTGAGAGACTCTGCATTCAGACTCCCGCAGAGGTTGTCTGCATAGACAATCCGGTATTTGCATTTTCATTTGAAACATCCGCTTTTGGTAAGGAATACGAGGTACTTTTGAATTCCAGATTACTTTAACGGGAGGGGTTGTGACTATGAGCTGTTATCCATTACAGGTAGTGTCAAGAATGGTGATGAACCGTTCAGGAGAAGTTTTTTATATTGGTGGAAATGATGTGCTGCCGGCACCACTGGAGCCGAAGCGTGAGGCGTTTATACTGCAGAAGCTTGGAACAGGGCAGGAAGAAGAAGCGAAGTCTGTTCTGATCGAACATAATTTAAGGCTTGTGGTGTATATTGCAAAGAAGTTTGATAACACAGGAGTCGGGGTGGAGGATCTGATCTCAATCGGAACGATTGGGCTGATCAAGGCAATCAATACCTTTAATCCTGTAAAAAACATCAAGCTTGCCACTTATGCATCCAGATGTATAGAGAATGAGATCCTGATGTATCTTCGTCGCAACAGTAAGACAAAGATGGAAGTGTCCATAGACGAACCGCTGAACGTAGACTGGGATGGAAATGAACTCCTGCTTTCTGATATTCTGGGAACTGATGAGGATGTGATTTCAAGACGCCTGGAAGATGAAGTGGAGATTTCATTGTTATCAAAGGCAATTAGAAAGCTTTCACCGCGTGAGCAGACGATCATCCGCCTTAGATTTGGTCTGGGAAAGGAGAATGCTGCAGAGAAAACACAGAAAGAGGTTGCAGACCTTCTGGGAATTTCTCAATCATATATTTCCAGGCTGGAAAAAAGAATCATGAAGAGACTGAAAAAGGAAATTGTGAAATATGAATAGACGTAATTGGGGAATGTAGTATAATGATATAAAGGATAGTAACTATTCAGCAATCCGCCTGTAACTGTGAAAGCACTGAACGGTTATAATATAAGCAAACTATGGGAGCTGTTTTGCAGAGGGCGATTCACAGATATCAAGTCGGGGAAAGAAAAAAGGACGGAAGAGAAAAGTGAAGCTAAATAAAATACAGACAGAAAAAAACAAAGATAAAACTCTGAGGCAGGATACAGAAAGCTGCATACTGGCAGATTGCAGTTTATGTCCGAGAAATTGCCATGTAGACAGAACAGCCGGAAAAACCGGATACTGTGGAATGGATCAGAAGGTTAAGATTGCAAGGGCAGCTTTGCATATGTGGGAAGAACCATGTATTTCGGGAACCAGAGGTTCCGGGGCAGTCTTTTTTACAGGATGCAATCTGAGATGCTGTTTCTGCCAGAACCGGGAAATTGCCATTGGTGACAGTGGCCTTGAGATCACGGAGGAAAGACTGGCAGAAATATTCCTGGAACTGCAGGAAAAGGATGCTGCAAATATCAATCTGGTAACCGGAACACATTATATTCCACAGATCATCGCAGCTTTGGACTGTGCAAAGAAGCATGGGCTTAATATTCCGGTTGTCTATAACTGTGGTGGATATGAGAACACAGAGACATTGAAACTTCTGGACGGATATGTGGACATTTATCTTCCGGATTACAAATATGCGGAGAGCGAATTGGCGGTGAAATTTTCACATGCAAATGATTATCCTGAAAGGGCTATGGAAGCAGTTAATGAGATGGTACGCCAGACAGGAATGCCACAGTTTGATGCAGAGGGATATATGAAACGTGGGACTATTGTGAGACATCTTATATTGCCGGGGCATACAAGAAATTCAAAGAAGGTTCTGAAACTTTTATATAAGACTTTTGGAAAGCAGATTTATATCAGTATCATGAATCAGTACACACCGGTTTTTGAGCAGAAAGAATATACAGAACTGAATCGTTGCGTAACCAGAAGAGAATATGAAAAAGTTCTGGACTATGCATTTGAGCTTGGGATTGAAAATGGATTTTTTCAGGATGGTGAAACTGCCAGAGAGAGTTTTATTCCTGCGTTTGATTATGAAGGTGTGAGAAAAATGCCGTAAAATAAAAAACTCCCATAAATGGAAGGAGGCCGGTACTTTCGTACCGGCGCGTATGAAAAAGAAAAATATTTATAAGAAAGATTCATCATCTTTCTAAAATTCATTATATCCAATAAATATGAATAAAATATGAATACGGTGTAAAAAAATAAAATTTGTTTTACCAAAATATTTTTAGAATTTCTTCCATGTATCCCTTACAAACAATATCAGTAACGGGAAAATCTCAAGACGTCCTGCTAGCATATCAAAAGTAAGGATAAGCTTTGAAAACCATGAGAACATGCCGAAGTTTCCGGTAGGTCCTACCAGTTCCAGACCAGGTCCGATATTATTAAAGGTTGCCGCAACCGCCGTAAAATTCGTGATCAGATCGAAATCGTCAAAGGCAATCAGGAATATGGAGGATGCAAAAATCAGCACATATACAATGAAGAAAATATTTGTGGAACGAACAACTTCATGTGGGATGGCCTTGCCGTCCATTTTTATTTTCTTTATTGCATTTGGATGCAGAAAAATATGAAGTTCCTTGCGGACTGTTTTGCAGAGAATCAGGATTCTGGATACTTTAATGCCGCCACCTGTACTTCCGGCACATGCACCGATAAACATCAGAAGTAGCAGAATGGTTCGTGAGATTTCCGGCCAGGTATTAAAATCTGTTGTTGCATATCCGGTTGTTGTGATAATGGAACCAACCTGGAAAGCCGCCTGCTGAAAAGCTTTGGCTGCATTTCCGAAAATATGGTAAATATTGCAGGTGATGATAAGAATTGCAATACCGATGATTCCGAAATAATACCGTACTTCTTCCATCTTAAAAGCCTGAGCAAATTTTTTTGTGATAATGAAAAAGTAAGCATTAAAGTTAACGCCAAATAAAATCATAAATACAGTAATGACTACCTGCAGATATGTACTGTAACTGGCCATGCTGTCATTTTTAATACCAAATCCTCCGGTACCTGCAGTACCGAAAGCTGTACATATGGAGTCAAACAGCGGCATACCACCGACCAGAAGAAGCAGGATCTGAATCACTGTCATTACGAAATAAATAGAATACAGAATTTTGGCAGTTGACTGTACTTTTGGCGCAAGCTTGCTTACAGATGGTCCGGGACTCTCCGCTTTCATAAGATTCATATGATAACCGCCGGTAAGTGGCAGAAGGGAGAGGATGAAAACCAGAACACCCATTCCGCCGATCCAGTGCGTGAAGCTTCTCCACATCAGCATACAATGAGGAAGTGCCTCCACATCGCTGAGAATACTGGCTCCTGTTGTAGTAAAACCCGAAACTGTTTCAAATAATGCATCTACAGGATTTGGAATGCTTCGGCTGATCACAAAGGGGATTGCTCCTATGATACTCAGAACGATCCAGCTTAATGCTACAGTCACGAAACCTTCTTTTGTGTAGAAAGCCTTTCTTGTCGGCTTTTTCCTGGTGAGAGGAAGCCCGATGACCAGGCATAAAGCAATCGTGATCAGAAAAGCTACACCGGAAGTTTCCTGATAGATCAGTGCCGTAATTGCGGGCAGAGCCATAAATACAGCTTCAATTTCCAGAATCATTCCGATGATATAGATAATAATGGAATAGTTCATAATTCGGCTCCTTTATTTTTCCAGAATATCTGTGATATCGCGAAGGCCCTTCTGAGAAGTTACTATGATAACGGTATCTCCGACCTGAATGGTATCCTGGCCTCTGGGAATCCTGACCTGACCATTTCGGTTCAGGTAACCTACAAGAAGGTTTTTCTTCAGGTTCAGTTCAGATAATGGAATGCCTGTTACCGGTGAATTTTCGCGGATGGCAAATTCCAGAGCTTCTGCCTGATTATCCAGGATATGATAAAGGGTTTCAATATTGCTGCCGATGCTGTTCTGCATGGCACGTACATACTGCAGGATATAGTCGGCTGTGATATATTTCGGATAAATGACGCTTCCGATATCAAGGTTATCAATGACATCATCAAAGGCAAGGCGGTTTACCTTGGCAACCAGTTTGGCATTGGAAACTGTTTTGGCAAAGAGTGAAAGGAAAACATTTTCCTCATCCATGTTTGTGAGTGATACAAAAGCCTCTGTGCGTGAGAGTCCCTCTTCCATAAGGAGAGAACGATTGGTTCCGTCTCCGTTAATGATAGTTGCCTCCGGAAGCAGATCACTTAAGGTTTCACAGCGGGACTCATTCTGTTCAATGATCTTAACGGAGATGTTCATATCAAGCAGGGCTTTTGTAAGGTAATAGGAAATGGTTCCTCCGCCGACAATAATGGCGTTTTTTACCTGATTGGTTTTCAGGCCGATCTTTTTGAAAAAGGCTGCTGCATTCACCGGGGAAGCAAGAATGGAAACCATATCTCCGTCGTGGATCACCTGATTACCGCCGGGAATAGATACATGATCCCGACTTTCTACTGCGCAGAACAAGACGTCGCATTTCAGGGATTCCGTAATGCGTGAGATTGTCATGCCATCCAGATTAAATTCAGGAAGCACTTTGAATTTCAGCATTTCTACACGACCACGTGCGAAAGTATCGATCTTGATAGCTGAAGGGAAGCGTAAGAGACGGGAAATTTCCTGTGCAGCTGCAAGCTCCGGGTTAATGATCATAGTAACACCCAGACGCTTCTTGATGAAGCTGATCTCTTTGGCATAGATAGGATTGCGGACACGGGCAATCGTCTGGCAATGGCCGGTTTTCTGTGCGATCAGGCAGCAGAGGAGATTCATTTCATCAGAACCGGTTACGGCAATCAGGATATCTGCATTCTCAATACCTGCTTCCACCAGCGTGTTGATACTTGCACCGTTTCCCACGATACCCATGGCATCAATGTCATCCTGAAGGGAAGTGATCACATTAGAAGAAACGTCTATAAGAGTAATGTCGGATTCTTCTTCCTGAAGCTGTTCTGCCAGGGTACGTCCAACTTTACCGCACCCAACAATAATTATCTGCATAATTCCTCCAATAAGGGGGCTGTCACATAATATCTATGTGAGACAGCCCCTTTTATATCATATTTTTGTTTGTAATTGCTCAATATTTTTGGCAATTACTTTTGTGGCTATTAAGCTAAGAATACTATAGCACCACCAGATATATTTGTAAAGCAAATATGAAATTTCTGTGATTTTTAAGATGGAGCGTATTACTGTTCATTCCGTTCTCAGTAACACGCTTCGCGATGCTAATCGCATAAATTCGCGCAGTATGTCGCAGGTTTTGGCTGCGTACTTTATTTATTGCTGTTGCATGATGCAGTGCAGGGATTATCAAATCCCGGGGTAAAAGCATAGAAGTTTTTGGCATCAAGTTCTTCCTGAATGGACTGAAGAGCTTCCCCAAATCTCTGGAAATGAACAACTTCTCTGGCACGCAGGAATTTGATGGGATCCGCAATCTCAGGTATATTGCGGACTACTCTGAGAATATTGTCATAAGTAGAACGGGCTTTTTGCTCTGCAGCAAGATCCTCGAACAGATCAGTGATTGGATCACCTTTACTCTGAAATTCACATGCATTAAATGGTACGCCACCTGCTGCCTGTGGCCAGACTCCCACTGTGTGATCGATATAATACGGTCCGAATCCGGATTTCTCAATTTCCTCCATGGAAAGGTCCCGGGTAAGCTGATGTACAATAGTGGATACCATTTCCAGATGACTGAGTTCGTTTGCACATAGATGTTATCATTAATTAATTTGATTGAATTCTGGGGAAAATATCCAGGACAAAGGTGGCTTCGTTCCCCATCCGGAAAGCATTTTTGACATCCTTCGTATAATTGACCCTCTCGATCAGTTCTTTTAACATCTTGTTCTTCGCAGCAGTGTCTAAACTCCAATAAATTTCAAGAAGGTTCTCACATCTTGGAATGAAAGAGGACTGTTGATCAATAAGCTCTTTGTCATGCCTGATTTCTTCTTTTAAACATTCTATAGAATCCTGACAGGAATTAATGGAGGATGCGATTGAGTTAGATCGTTCCAGAAAAACCTCAGTCGTATAGATTCCCTGTTCGAGCAGATCATACTGCTTCATCTTCTGTACATTCAATTTCTCCAGTTCATGCTCTTTCTCTGCGATTAATTTCTCTTTAGATTTAACAGCGTTGTTAATGTCCGGACCGGGAACAGTATCATTCAGCCGGTATTCGTCAACAAGATCCTGAATGCCATTTAACACAGCTCTTTCCACAAGCGACAATTTGCTGCTTACAGTAGGGCAGGAGGTGTAAGAACACATAAGTGTGTCATCCTGACCGCGTTTCTGATAAGGCCGCCGAACCATGGCGCGACCACATTTGCTGCAGTACACAATTCCGGCAAGAGGATTTTTTATCGTGTTCTTGATACTGATCGGACGCGGAGGGTTCTTCTTCCGGATCTGCTGTACGGAATCATACATTTCTTTAGATACGATTGCCGGATGCCGGCCGGGAAATAAGAGTATATCATCCTCTTTAGATCGTGGACGCGACTGCGTGACCACACCATCCTGAATAGCCCTGACAGTTTTTCGGCCATTCCAGCGGATCATTCCGGCGTATACAGGATTGGCAAGAACATCCTGGACACTGATCGGAACCCAGTCTTTTCCGGAAGGAGATTTGATCCCCATATCGTTGAGTTTTCGGACAATCTTTGAAACACCGATTCGGTCACCGAATGCTCCGGAGTACAAAGAATAGATCATTTTAATAACTTCGGCCTGATCGGGCACAGGCTGCAGTGTAAAACCTTTTTCGCCATGCAGTTTAACACGCTCGTATCCGTAAGGCGGTTTGGACCCGCAATACTTGCCTTCTTTTACAGACGCAATTCTTCCAGCATTCAGACGGCGTTTGATAGTCTTATATTCACGACGACTCATAAAGAGGCCAAATTCAAAGTATTCCTCATCAAATTCATTATCAGGATCATAAGTTTTTGTTGGAGTAATAATCTTTGTATCAGAAAATTGGAAGGCTCTGGATACAACACCCTGATCAATTGTGTCGCCTCTGGCCAGACGTTCTACCTCTACAACCAGGACACCATCCCACGACCCAGCTTCGACTTCTCGAAGGAGCTGCTGCATAACCGGTCGGGCAGAGATAGTTTCTCCGGAAACAATTTCACGGTAGATTGCCCCTACACTATAATTGCGACTCTTTGCCAGATCTAGGAGAATCCGCTCGTGTCTGGCCAGAGTTTCACCTTCACCTCTAAGCTCAGCTTCCTGATCAGCACGAGACTTTCTTAAATAGATACATACATTTTCATTCATAGGTAAACCTCCGTTATATTTTATGAAAAATGAGTATAAAAAATACACCTATACAGGTGTGAAGAAACATGCTATAATTCTAACTGTCCAGGAAAGAATTGAGCAATCACAACTGCAAAGATTCTTAAAGCCGTCTCTGTTAAGCAGGGGCGGTTTTTATTATTCTAATGATGCAGAATCGAGAGATTCTTTTACCTGTCTGAGATTTGATTGCGTAGATTCATCTTCTATTGCATCGGCTCCACGATATACATATTTAACTGTCTGCAAAGCATCTTGACCTAAAGTTGCGCATACATCGTTAATCCCTTTACCTTCAAATGAGTATTCGAGAAAAGCTCCATAATACATGACTTTTTCCATGGTTTCATTATCTGTAAAGTAGTTTGGATAATTGTCCTTCAAGTATGAAAGCGCTTCTTTACAGGTATCTAAATCCAGCTGACCATCAGCATCAGATTTAGCTTTATTTACGATGCTATCTACCATTGCAGAAGTATTTGCTTCTGGTTCCGGCGCTTCTGTTGGCGTAATATTATCTGCGACATTAGTAGTAGAAGCATCAGTAGAACTATCTTTATGGCTTGTAGAACCGATTCCTCCAATTATTAATACTGCAAGCACTACGTAAAGCCATTTCTTTTTCATAAGAAAAACCTCCTGATTTTTATGGAATGAATTACCAGTATAATAGAAATGCTTTTGCAAAGAAATAAGGTTATGAAGATATTGTTAAGCGAAATTATGTATAGCAAAAACATTTCAGTTCGGCAGCTTTCTGCCAGATCGGGAATATCCAAGTCCACAATAGACAATATAATGAACGAAGTATATTCGCCAACGATGGAAAACATGGAGCTGCTTGCAAAAGCACTAAAAGTGCGGATTACCGACTTGTTCGAGTCGGATTACAAGTAAAAACAAAAAGTGTCCAGAATTCTGGACGATTCCCTCTAAATGCATGATTTTTTTGGAAAAAATGTCATAATATACACAGGGAGGGATGATTATGAAAATACTACAAAGCACCTCTTGATATCGAAAGAATCTTGTTGTATATTAAATACAAACGAATGTTCGATGCAGGAGGTACATACTCATGGAAAACGAAAAATACATTACACTTATTATTAAATTACTTGAAAGAAACCGGAACCGCGCAAAAGAGATCTATTATCTCCTTATCGGATTCCTGGAAAGATGATCTACAATTTTATCTGCAGATAACCTCGGAAGGAGTAGCCTTAGTGGCTACTCTTCTTTTTTCTCAAATTTCTTGAATTCTTCATAAATGTAATCCCAGTATTTGTCCGGAAGCTCCATCAGCATATTAATACAGAACTTTTTGAATTCGTTCTGCTCGTTTCCCAGTCTGCCAACGGTGTTCAGGTACCGCATATCTTCCGGAATAAACATATTTTCAGGGCCACCAGCTCCGGTCCGCAGCCAGTCTTCGTTCACGTTGAATTCGCTACAAATAGATTTGAGCATTAAATCGGTCAAGTTTCTGTTTCCGTTTTCTATATTAGAAATAGTTGATTTGGATATATTACCGATACGTTCTCCGAACTGTTCCATGCTCATTTCTTTTGCTTTACGAATTGCTTTGACACGTTCACCCTGCGTCATTGTCTCACCTCCTTATAAATTTCCTTAATCAAAGAATAGCACTATAGATAAAGAAAGTCAATAGAAAAAGTATTCAAACGAAACAAAAACAGCTTGACAAAGTATTCAAAATGGAATAAGATGTATTCAAAGGAAACAGAAAGCGAGGTGAAACACAATGATGAAAGAAATTCTTACAGAAGAAAAAGTAAAACAGAGATGGCAGCAGATGGAAGAAATGAATGCGATCTGGGACTGCCTTACAGAGAGACAGAAAGGCTATCTGGATGGCTGCATGAATACAGTTATTGCCCTGGCTGGGGCAAGCCAGAAGAAAGCAGGATAAAAAAGGAAGGGAAGGGCTAACCGTCATAGAGCGAAGAGCAGTCTGTGAGATTTTGAAAGGGTAGTTGCTGTTAAATAGAAAAGGCCGCTTCCTTGAGAAAGAAACGGCCATAAGAGATTAATGTCTGTGGAAAAGACAGGTTAATAGTTACCGGTGTAATCCTTATTTTTTGAGGATCAAACACACTAATGAAGCAACCGCACAAAGAACTAATGTGAAGTCACATAAATCAGCGAAGGTTATGTACCTTAACAGCAACCATCCTTTCATAATCTCACAGAACACTCCTTTAAAATTGTTACCCCTTGGCAACTCCTTTCTGGCTATGTACCAAATTAGATTAAAACCTAAAGTAACAAATCAATAATAACATTTTTATAGATTAAAGTCTATGAAAAGAGGAAGAAAAAATGATGTATGAAAAAATCAAGCGTCTGGCGGCAGCAGAGGGAATCTCAATTGCTTCGTTGGAGAAGAAGTTAAATATCGGGAATGGAACTATCCGTAAATGGAATGAAGCATCTCCGACATTCGAAAATGTTTTTAAAGTCGCAAAGTACTTTAATGTAAGTATGGATTACTTTGCGGAATGGGAAGAAAAGTGACTTGAGCAGGAAAGGAACCTTGCACAAACACACTACATAATATAACAAAAGAGAGGTGAAAACATATGGCAGTGATTAAAGAAATCAAATATGGATCCAGCCTAATCCGGATCCACGACGACTACTGTAAAAATAATACAAAAGAAGACAACCAGAGGATTATAAATAACGTCTCAAAAGTCATAATCGAATATTACCAGAGAAAGAATTACTGCGAAAGAAAAACCGCCAAATAAGGCGGAGACAGTAGGACAAGCATACATAAATAAAGGGAGGCGAGAAAATTGGAGCGCAAGATGATCATATCTCTGCTGATCGGATACATAACCGCCATGCTCCCGATCTGGGACTGGAACACAAGATTAGAACTCTTTGCCGGAACAATAGTGCTGAGTATCACGTGCCTGGCGATCCTAATCTGGCTGCAGGAGAAGAGAAAAGTAATTAAAAAAGCCCTCACGTCTGCAAACATGAGAGGCTTATAAAAAAATAAAATAATTTGATTTACGAAAAGTATAAAACAAAACAAACGAAAAAGCAAGGAGAAAATGAAATGTTAAGAACAGATTTTAATGGCTACAAAGAATTTGAGAAAAAGTTGATGAATGCAAAAGGCATAGAACTTTTTAAGCTTTCTACAGAACGCACCCGGGTATGGGTAAATGAACTGCAGGAAATCGTAGGATTTATTCCAGCGGGAGACATAGTTTTTGTCATAGCTGCATTAAGCATAGTCGCAGAAGGAATAAAGAAAGAATATCCAGAAGCAGCACAAACAGCAGAAGCACTGTTAAGCGGATTAAGATATACGATTAAGCTAGAGGTAATTAACGACAATATAACCGAAGCAGCAGGAAGAGAATTATACAAAGAATTCAAGAATAAATAAAAAGCTCATGTACGGGAATACATGAGCCGGGCTTTCGCCACCTGAGACAATTGCAATACAACAAGTATAACACTCAGGCGGCGGAAAGTCAATTCCGGCAGGGGAGAACCTGCCATATTTTTAACCTTTTTCGAGGGTCGGAAGACCCGTTTAGGACTTGATAAAGATATTAAAGTTAGGACAGAAATATGGCTACGAGACGTAATGAATACACGTTCCGGGATGGAGATATCATTGACCGAGAAGAATACCATGACGGGAAGTATGGAGCAAAAGGTAAGAAGAGAGAAAAGAAGAAGACTCCCACCAAAGAAGATATGCAAAAGGTCAATGCAATGAATAAGGCTAAGAAAGCCAGACAGAGAATGCTCATGTATTTCGGTCCGGGAGATATCTTAGCTACATGGGATTACCTAGTAGAAAATCGCCCCGGAAGTATAAAGGAAGCTCTGGATGATTTCCAGAAGGCGATACGCATAGTGAGAAGGGAATATAAAAAAAGAGGATACGAACTCTTCTGGATCAGGAATATAGAAAGGGGAACAAAAGGAGCTTGGCATATCCACATTATTGTAAATGAAGTAGGTGATACAGCCAGTATCTTAGAAAGAGCTTGGAGTAAAGGCGGAACGTGGACCAGTGCAATAAAGAAAAGTAAATATTATGACGAAGATTTCACGAAGCTTGGCAATTACATAACAAAAGATGAAAACACTCGAGAAAAGAAAAAAGACGGAACATTTGCCAAACCGAGGATTAAAGAAGCAAGCTACAACACTTCGAGGAATATGCCTTTGCCTGAACCACGTGTAGACAAGCTCCAGAGATGGCAAAAAGAACTGAAGCCTAAGAAAGGTTATTACATAGCAAAAATTCATGAAGGAATAAATCCAAAAACCGGATTTAAATACAGACGATACACAATGTTCCGCCTGAATCCGCATACAGATATAGGTTGGCTCGATAGAGCTACCGAACGATTACAGATTTGAGAGGAGATGAGAAAGTGAAAGTAGATATCTACATCGAAACCAGCAGCATCTATCAGGGAATCACAGATAGAAAGTGCTCTTATGTCCTTTCGGTATCGATACGAAACGAAGAACGAACCAAGGAAGGCTTTGGACATCTTGAAGGAACTTGGCATCAGGCAGTCTTGGTTACACTTGCAGAAGCTCTTGAACGCATGACTGTACCTTGCGAAATCTGTATACATACGAGAGATGTATATGTTTGTAGCCGAATTGCGAAACTGGAAGCTCTTGCCGGGGCAGGATGGAGAGACAGCAAAGGAGAGCTGATCAAAAATGCAGAAGAATGGCAGCAGGTGTATGCTGCTGTCCACAACCTTCCAGATGCACATAAAATCTCTGGAAGATCTGGAAAACACAGTTATTCCGAGTGGCTGAAAGAGGAGATGGAAAAACGTGACTTTGGAAGAATTATGGGGCAAAGGCTGGAGCTTGCGCCCGGATCAGGACCCGCGCCAACTGGAATATCTGGGTACCATTATTAAAAACAACAGAAAATTTACATATTACCGAACTGAGAAAGGAGAGATCAGATTTGAAGATGAACCCATCGAAGGAAAACCTGAATGGATGCTCAGAGCAGAAAAAGAACGAAGAAGAAGGCATAAGCTCTATCCTTGAAGAATTTGCAACATACATCTGCGACAAGATCTGTCCGAGTAATTACACGACAATGACACAAGAAGAACAGGAACAATGCTGTGCCGTTTGCAAACTGGAAAGCTACATTGACCGAATCGGTCAGGAATATGACGAAATCAACACCTTCAGCAAAACTTCTGCCTATCAGCTCATGCAGAAATACAAAAATATCGTGCTCTGTCAGGAATGCGCTTACAGAATACACGAAGAAACGACAAATGCAGATTGCTGCAGACTTGGAAACGGCTCCTGTGAAGGATTAAAAGCCGGTGACGGATGCAGTTTCGGAAAAAGAAAAGAATAAACAAGAAAAGGAGAATCAACATGAGAACAATTGCAATCATCAACTTAAAAGGAGGAGTAGCTAAGACCACTTCCAGCATTAACATTGCTTACATCCTTAACCAGAAAGGCTATAAAGTTCTGCTTGTAGATAATGACAAGCAGGGAGACTGCTCCCGTGGATTGGATAGAAGATCTCCGGAGAGTGTCGGAATCGATGAGATTATGACAGAAGAAGATCCGGACATGGAAAAACTAATCCAGAACACAAATTATGAAAATTTGGATATCATCACTGCAAATCTCAATCTGTTAAAAGCAAATCTGGAAGCGTCCATGGATTTGACAAGAGTGCAGCAGACCAGACTGAAAAAAGCTGTTGAAAGAGTGAAAGAAGATTATGATTTTTGTGTAATCGATAATGCTCCGGATATTAACATCTCTGTAATCAATGCGCTTGCGGCAGCAGACGATGTGCTGATTCCTATTGAAATTGATGATAATACGATGGAAGGCATGGGAGAGCTGCTAAAGCAGATCGATACAATCAAACGTGACTGGAATCCGGAAATGAAGAACGTAAAATGCTTTATTTCCAGATACAACCGATATAACGAAGCACACACTGCAGGAGCTGAGATTATTCGAGAATACTATCCGACAATGCACACCGTGATCAGAAATTCTCTTGCAGTTGCAAAGAGTACATATGCAAAAATGCCGGTTGTGCAGTACAGCAAGCGAAGCGCGGCAGCAGAAGACTATAAGAAACTTGTAAGAGAATATCTGCAGATGATAGGGAGATAAGTATGGGAAAAAGATTTAATCCACGAGATTTGTTGGGAATCCAGTCTCTTCCGCAGAGAAGGGAAGACCAGACAATTGTATACAGAGATCCCAGAGAGTTGATACCGACTCAGGAAAATTTCTACAATACACGAAACATAGAAAAACTTAAAGCATCTATTAAAATCACAGGTTATCTTATGCAGCCAATCCTGATAGAGAACGTAAATGAAAAGGACCGAGTGCTTGCTGGGCATCGCCGCCGGTTGTGCTGCATTGATCTGATCAATGAAGGAGATACCAGATTTGAAAAAGTCCCGTGTATGTACGCTTCAGAAATCAAGATACCTGGAATGGAAACGCTGTCTCTGGAAGAAAAAGAAAAAATTGAGCCAATCTTGCGCCAGTTCAAAGTAATTCAGACTAATAACTACAGAGATAAAAGTGATTGGGAAAAAATGCAGGAATTTCTTGAAATGGAAAAGATTGTAAAACAATTTAAAGAAAGCATGGGGCTTAAAGGCAATCTTAGAGACGAATTAAAAGAGCTTATGGGAATATCGGGCGGTCAATATAGCCGATATAAGAAAATCAGCAATAATTTGATAGAAGAGCTGATGAAAGAATTCAAAGAAGAAAGGATTAAAATTTCAGTGGCTGATGCCGTAGCATCTCTGAAACCTGAACTTCAACAGCAGTCGTATGAGATTTTTATGGAAAATGGGACATTGACACCTTCTGATGTTGAGCTTCTGAAGAACCAGCAGGCATTGAATGCAGACATTCCGGGACAGATGACGATAGAGCAGGCAACCAGGCAGCAGAAACCGGAAGAAGATGAGACACTGATTCCTGTAGAACTGCAGATAGAAAGATTCTTCGAAGCGTTAAATAAAGGCGAAAGAGAAAGAGTCCTCAAATGCGACACGAGAATGGCCACATATTTAATCAGCATCCGGTACCGGGACGTCAGGATCAGAAACGGACATTTCAATTATCAGGCAAACAAAGAGGGAATAACATTCAATCCCGACAGCACAATGCAGCACAGTCTGACGTGGAATGAATTGTCTGAGGAGCTGGTGAAAAGATTCGGAAAGAAACAGAAGCCGGTCCGTATAGTATCCATAGACACTCCGGAGAAACCACAGAACAGTCCAAAAGAACAGACAGAGACACAGGAGAAAGACCAAGGCGTAAGATGTATCGCAGGAAAATCAAAATCCGGAATATGTGGCTCAGCGTATTATTGCAGTGCTCCATATGCCTGTTGCGTAAATTGTCCAGAAGAATGCGATATTCGTTGCGGATGGATAGAAAAACGCTGCCAAACGGAAGCAGACGCGCCGGATAAAAAGCAGCAGAAAGACCATACCGGCGAAACCACCGAAATGCTAAAAGACAATGCAAATTCAGATCTTCCAGTAATGAGAAATAACGATCAGAGAAAAGAATGGTTAAGAAACTACAAAAGTTGGGGACTTTGGTATGAGGATAAAAACATAGAAGTCAAATACTACAAATACGATTTTGATAACGGAGCGCGTTTGATAGTAGAAGAATACACCCCAGATTTAGAAAATAATAAAAGCTGGTGGGTATCCAGCATAAAAGAATCATATTACATGCACTTAGTAGGAGGACCTGAACCAGATCGGGCTGGTGGCGTGCCGAAATGGACGTATCATACACGATATAATAAATTCCCTAATTCAGAGACTGAATTGGTTGAGTTCCTGAAAGAAATACAGAAATAATGGGAGGGCTAACAATTGCAGGAAAAACCGTTTTATGTTCATATTGAGCTGCACAAGAAAATCGTAAAGAACGCATGGATTATCAGCTATGAGGAAAGAAAAATCCTTGTAATCGAATTTCAGGAAACTGTTACAGAGGATGAAAGCGTTGCATATGTATTCGCCCTGGCAAAAAGCCTGGTATCAGAAAAGAACATAAAAGAATTAAGTCCGGAAGTAATGCGGATGGTAAGAGGAACTTACGTCCGCATTCTGGACGTAGAAATGTAGGAACTTATTGACAATGGAATTGAAATGGAGAGGGTGGAGTTGAATGAAATATCCAGAAGAGATGTATATTGATAGCCAGATATTTGCAGGAGACATGGATGGCTCAGAATCCAATCTAACAGAAAAAATCGTAAAGATAAGATATCCTCATTCGTGTTGCATATGCGAAAAACATATACCTAAAGGTGAAAAAATGTTAAACCAAAAAGCGATAGTAGAAGGACAAGGTTGGTGTAGTTGCTACATTTGCATACCATGTGTTGAAAATTGGTTAGAAGAATCAGGACAAGTAGAGGATGGTGGAGTTGAATGAGAGAAATTCTTTTCAAGGCAAAGCGGATTGATAATGAAGAATGGGTTGAGGGGTGCTTGGTAATAGATCATTCACGGTCAAACTTATTTGAATATCGAATGCAACCAGTTGAATCAGGTGTTTTATACGCACCACCTATTAATCCAGAAACCATCTGCCAATATACAGGCTTGACAGATAAGAATGGAAATAGAATCTGGGAGAATGCTATTGCAAATACTGATTCAAATGTATGTGTGCAAATTAAATTTGGAAAGTATTCTGACAGGTTTGCAACGTGGAAATATCATCAAGGATTTTATATGGCTTTCTCGGACAAAGGAAGAGATTTCTACCGTAAAGAATTAGGATATTGGCACAATAAAATCGAGATTGTTGGAAATATCTTTGATAATCCAGAATTAGTGAAGGAGGAATAAGCATGGAAAAGACATGTAAAAGCTGCAGAGAGAATGATTGTGGTCTCTGCGATCGCACAGGCCGTCTGGTAGAAGACGACGATCAGTGTGAAAAATGGACGGGCAAACAGACAGACTGGAGAACTAGAATGATGCAAACGTTCCTTGCCGGACATTAAGGAGGGCGAAATGGTCAAAACAGAAGAGACAGACAAACTGGTTGAAAGATTATCATGCAAATTATAAGAAAAAGCTGGAGGAACACAGAAATGCAGTCATTTCCGAAGCAGAAAAAGAAAAAACGGACTAAGAAGAAAGAATCAGAGAGACCGAGCATCCTGCACAGCAGAGAAAGCGGCACTTGCTATCTCTGTATGAAGCTGCATAATGATTACAGACGACATCCAGTTCTCCAGGAACATCACATTTTCGGAGGGTGTCCGAATCGGACACATTCAGGACACTATGGACTGAAAGTATATCTCTGCAATGTGCATCACCTGGCAGGGACAGGACCGGAGGCAGCAGGGAAGAGTTTATGAAGATATTCGGAAAAAATTTTATCATGGAGGACCACAAACATGATGGACATTAACGACATTAAGAAATTAATTGACAATGTGGTACAGAGACCGTTTTTCTGTAGTGATACAGAGATCACAACAGATAACGGCTATGTGATTACTACGAAAGAACATTATGAGAAACTAAAAAAATATTGGCTGGATATAGTAGATGTGCTCAAGGAAGAAACCAGAATAGATTTAGAAATTCGGTGGAATGACAAGAAATGACCGATTCGGTCACTAAAAAAGGGTGCTACTAAAATTCACATAGATACATCCTTCCTGTGTGAGCCTGTCAGATCACAGGAAGGGGAAAGGAGAACCATGAACAGATTAACAGAAAAAGATGATCGGGGAAACTGGGAGTTAAAAGGAATTCGTTGGCAGCAGTTGTATATTGGACAGATAATAACAAAAGAGGTACAGGAGAAACTCTACGGAGCTTTACATAAACTTTTGGATTACGAGGAAGTTGGATTGAATCCGGATGAAGTAGAAAGTCTGAAAGAGGAGAATGAATGGATTCCAATAAAATACCGTGAGATCACAGATAAAGAACGAGCAGAAGAGCATATACCAGATAATTGCAAATATCGTCATATTTGTGATATGCCTGAAGATGAAGAAAGAATACTTGTAACTAATGGGAACACAGTATGGTCAGATATGTGCTGTATTGATCCGGATGGATATTATCTGGATAGCGACTATGACTGGCTTGACGTAACAGCATGGAAACCATTACCAAAGCCATATGAGGAGCGTGAAAAATGAATCTCAGACAGAAAAAGAAATTATTTAGAAAAGTAACCGGTCAGAATCCTCCGGGATGGATGTATTACAGTAGCCGCCGGTTCCATGATTTTCTTTGCAAACCCTGGGGCGGACTGGCAGCGCTGAAGAAACAGGAAGCCACCAGAACAGTAGAAGATTTTAATCGAAATATCCAGAACAGGAATTATCTGCTCAGAGAGGCAAGGAGGTATACCAGATGAAACAGGGAGGATTATTATTTCCTAAAGAATCCACCAGAAAAAAACGGAAGAAGCACCACAAAAGCATCATAGACAGAGACATGAAGAATCAGTGCTTCATTTGCGGCAAAACAGGCTATACAGAACGCCATCACATCTATGGCAGCGCAAACCGCAAATACTCAGAACAATATGGCTTAACCGTATATCTTTGCCCAGAATGCCACAGGACCTCAGAGATATCAGCACACCGAAACAAAGAAGTCAGGATTACCCTGCAGCGGATCGGTCAGAGAACATTTGAGAAGAAGTGTGGCAGCAGGGATAAATTCACGGAAATATTTGGGAAAAACTATCTGGAGGATGAATAGATGAACATTGCACATCATCAAAGACAAAAATGTTACAGCCGAAACGAATTGCAAGGAATACAGATTCTACGAACAAAAAGTGACCGAATCGGTCAGGAAGGAGAAAAAATGAATTACGACAAAAGCAACATTCCTCTCATGAGAATGGGAGACATAAGAAAGACGCTCAAAAGAACGTTCAAAGTCCGCCCAGGCAGAAAGATTAAATTAAAAGCGCGGGTAAGAGATGATGGAAACAGCACACGAATCATATACCATACAGCAACTGTTATAAAATTATATCCCTATGTGGTACAATTACAGCTGGAAAACGGGCAATACACCTCTCCCGGATACACAAAACTATATCTGATGTTCCATGGTGCCGACGAGAAATAAGAAACAGGAGGAATACCGAAGTGAATAGAGACTTATTGGAACAGTACACAGATGCAGTAAAACTGATCAAAGAAACGAGAGAAACCATAAAAAAGCTGGAGAAGAGAAACTCTGTGCAGACAAAAGATACGGTTTCTGGAAGCAATTCGGAATTCCCTTTTCAACCCATGCATTTTGTAATCCAGGGTAAAACACACGATGAGGACGACAAGATAGAAAGACAAAAACGTAGACAACAGATACAGATAGAGCAGGCAGAGAAGTTAAAGAACGATGTGGAAGAGTGGATGCTTACAATTCCATTCAGAATGCGCAGGATCATTAAGTTTAAGATTTTTGAGGAGATGAACTGGCAGCAGGTTGCAAAGCATATAGGAGGAAAAGCGACTGGAGAATCTGTGAGAAAGGAATTTGAAACATTCATGAAAAAATAAAAGTTTTTCCGGTTTTTCCGTTTTTTCCGTTTTAAATATGCAATAATATAAACTGGAGTTGCTGAAATGGATATAGGTAAATCTCCTTCCTTACGTTTGCCAGGTGCCACAGCCTGGCAAACGAATTGGCCGGTACCAGACCAAACACAAAAAGGTACAAGGACTCACATGGATTTTCCTTGGCGTAGGAGCCATCTGCTTGTAGAAAGCAGGTGGCTCTTATACTATGGACATTTAGCTCAGCCGGGAGAGCAATCGGCTCATAACCGACAGGTCCTGGGTTCGAACCCCAGAATGTCCATAATAATTACCGCGGGATAAAGTAACGGAAACTTACAGGCCTCCTTAGCCTGGAACGGTGGTTCGAATCCGCCTCCCGCTATCAGAGAACAGGAGGGATGGAATGATATACAAACGATGTAGCAGATGCGGGGGTAGGGTACCAGCAGGGACTACATGCCCGTGCAGAAAGAATAACATCAGAGAGTATGCAAAGCCAACCGGAATAAAGAAAGAATACCACACACAACGGTGGAAGAACCTGAGACAGTTTGTGCTTAACAGTTATGACGGGCTGGATATCTACATGATGTACAAGCATAACAGAATAGTGGCAGCAGATACGGTACACCATATTGAATTATCGCAAGACAGACCTGACCTGTTCTACTCAGATTCAAACTTGATTCCAGTCTCAAGAGCTGGACATAAAGAGATACATAAACGATATGAGAAAGAGGGAAAGACGGTAGTGCAGGAGGAATTGAGAGGCTTTCAGATGCGTTTCAAGACCACCGGGGGATAGAAAAAAGTTTTGAACGGATCTCCCACGACCACGTATGCCCCTTTCTTTCTACAAAATTCCCAAAACAATAAAAAAGTTGGCAGGCCAGAGAGGAGGAAGGACAAGGGCAAGACCAATGAAACCAGTCAGCTTGCAGAAAAAGCACCTGACAATAGTAGAAGGACAAAAGAAAGCAGACGCAGAAGACCAGGTAAGAACAGAGAAAAACCAGCTCAAACGTCCTCCGACATGGCTGATAGATGATGTGGCAAAAAAAGAATGGCGCAGGATCATAAAAGAGTTGGATAAACTAAATATAGTCGGAAACCTGGACAGGAATAATATCGGAGGCTATTGTAATGCGTTCGCAAACTATGTAAAAGCCACGGAAATATTAAGTCAGCAGACATATTATGTTGACAGAGAAACCAGAACCGGAGTAATTGTCGTAAAGAATCCGATGGTAGACATTCAGAAAGGATATGCGGAAGAAATGCGACGCTTTGCTGCCTTGTGTGGATTGACAATTGATTCGAGACTGAAAGCCGGCACGGCAAAAGTGAATAAGCAGCAGAAAGAAATTGAAAACCGGTTTGGTGCAATATGATCCTTGATGAATTAAAACAATACGCATTAGATTGTATCTCTGGAAAGATTATCAGCGGCAGGAAACACATATGGGCCTGCAAAAGATTGTTGAAAGATATTGACCGAATCGGTCAATTGGATTTCCCGTATGTGTGGAATGAAAGACAGGCAGAGAACATTGTAGAATGGTTTGCGCTCTTACGACATAGTAAAGGAGTTCTGGCAAAGCAACCGATCATTCTAACACCATGGCAGAGATTTAGAATCTGCCAGCTGTACGGATGGGTTCATAAAGACACCGGATATCGACGTTTCAAGAAATATTTCACAGAAGTGGCTAGAAAGAATGCGAAATCTCAGGAAGAGGCAGGTATTGCACTCTATGAGGCAGCAGTTACATCAACCAAGAACGGAGAAGTATACGAGATTTATACCGCCGGCACAAAACGCGATCAGTCAAAAATTGTATTCGGGGAAGCCGGATTAATGCTTCAAGGCTCACCTTTGAGGATGAAATTTAAAGTAACCAGGGACTGTATAAAACATCTGAAAAGCAATAGCACAATCAAACCATTATCAAAAGACGATGGAAAGTCCGGGGATGGTACAAACCCTGCACTTCTGGTTTTGGATGAGTATCATCAGCACAAAACCACGGAGTTCTATGATTTAGGAATAGGATCAAACACAAAAGAGCCGCTCTTGATGATCATAACAACAGCTGGAATGGATTTAACTTATCCTTGTTATGTGACTGAGTATCAGTATTGTTCCAAGGTGCTGGATCCAAACACGGACGTGGAGAATGATGAATATCTAATCGACATTTGTGAGATGGACCCGGAAGATTATGAAGACATTTCAAATCTGGATAACGAAGAGACTTGGAAGAAAGCTAATCCGATTAGAATGACATATCCGGAAGGTGTCGATAAGATTCGCGGTGAATATAAGATTGCCAGAGAACAGCCAGAACATATGACGGCCTTCCTCACAAAATGTCTGGATGTCTGGGTGCAGGCGAAAGAGAATGGGTATATGGACATGTCGAAATGGAAAGCCTGCCAGGTGGATGAATTACCATTTGATATAACGGGGTATCCGGTGTATGTAGGCTTCGATATGTCTGCAAAGACAGATCTTACATCAGTGGCGTTTATGATTCCGTTTTTATCCGGGGAATACGATGCGAATAGAAAAGAAATAGTAAAGTATATTCTTTGGTCGCACAGTTTTATCCCGACAAGGGAGAAACTTCAGGAACATATTATAAAAGACAAGGTTGCCTATGACGCGTGGGAACGCATGGGATTTCTGGAGGTAACAAACACTCCGATCGTAGATCAGGGAGCGGTTATGAGATATGTTCTTGAGACTTGCGAAAAAATGAAATTAAAAATACAATGCCTGTGTTTTGATCCTGCAAATGCAAGCAAATTAATGATGGATCTGTCGAACGAGGGATATGACGTTGAAGAGGTTTTTCAGAGCCATAAACATCTGAATGAAGCAACACAAGGGTTCAGAGAACAGGTTTTCTGCGGAAATATAATATACACTTACAATCCGCTGCTGAATTATGCGATGAGTAATGCGGTAATCCGGCAGAGTAATGGACTTATCAAAATTGATAAGGACGCAACAACAAAGAGAATTGACCCGGTGGATGCAACATTATGCGCTTTTAAGCTGGCGATGTTCCACACTTTCGGGGATGATTACGGAGATTATATTGATAACTTTATAGAGGAGATATTACACGAGGATTCTACAGAAAATTAAAGAAATGTGGAATTCCCTTGTTGGAGAGCCTACATCAATAGATGATGAAAGGCTAATGGAGTGGCTTGGAATTGATCCAAAAACCCCACGAAATGCAATTGGAGAAGTAACGTATTTTACATGCTTAAAAATGCTTTCAGAAACAATGGGGAAAATGCCACTGAAATTTTATAAGCAGACCGATAAGGGAAAAATACGGGCAGATCCGACGAGAGCTTCATGGCTCCTTATGAACAGGCCAAATCAGATCATGACTCCGGCGACGTTCTGGGGCACGATAGAATATAATTGTGAACATTATGGAAATGCGTATGTATGGATACAGACGAAATTCGAGAAAAAGGGAAGATATGGAGGAGAATACAACATTCTTTCATTCTGGCCTATGCAGAGCAATTATGTGGATGTGCTAATGGATGATGTGGGAGTGTTCGGAGACGCAGGAAGGCTGTATTATCGATACAGCGATCCTAAGACCGGAAAGACATACACTTTTTTGCAGGATAATGTCCTGCACTTTAAAACATGGTGTACACTTAATGGAATCATGGGAAAACCGGTAAGGCAGATTTTACAGGATTCGATTTCAGGCGCAGTGGAGTCACAGAAATACTTGAATCAGCTGTATGCTAGCGGATTAACCGCAAAGGCAGCACTGCAGTATACCGGAGATCTTGATAAACCAAAGCGTATGGCCTTGCAAAAGGAATACAACGCATTACTTTCAGGCGCTAAAAACGCAGGTAAAGTGGTGGCAGTACCGGTCGGCATGACATTACAGCCGTTAAACGTAACTCTGGCAGATGCGCAGTATGCAGAGATAAAAAAATATACGGCGTTGCAGATCGCAGCAGCATTCGGAATTAAACCAAATCAGCTAAACAATTATGATAAGTCAAGCTATTCAAATTCTGAAAGCCAGCAGTTGGCATTCCTGGTGGACACGATGAGCTATAGATTGTCACAGTACGAGCAGGAGATAAACTATAAATGTCTTTCTGATACTGAGAAAAAAGAAGGATATTATTTTAAATTCAACGAAAAAGCAATATTGAGAACGGATTCAAAGACACAGAAGGAAGTAATAACTGGATACGTGCAGAACGGAATCTATACGATCAATGAGGGGAGAGATCTCCTTGATCTTCCATTCGTGGACGGAGGAGATGTCAACATGGTAAATGGAACGTATCAGCCGATAACACATATAGGCGCGGCTTACGGAATTAACACACAGGGAGGTGAAGGAGATGGAGATTGATGTAAGAGGGGATATCATCAGCAATGATGATAAATGGATTTACGACTGGCTGGACTGGGATTCCACATGTCCGAATGATATCAGGAATGCAATTGCATCTCTTCAACCAGGAGAAGTACTCACGGTAAACATAAACTCAGGCGGCGGCTTTGTGATGGCAGGACAGGAAATCTATTCTATTCTTGCCGGAAGAAGTGACGTGGAAATTAACATTCAATCGCTTGCTGGCAGTGCGGCCAGTGTAATCGCAATGGCAAACACATGTAAAATGAGCCCTGTTGCGACTATAATGATTCACAACGTTTCAATGTCAGGAGCTTCCGGAGATTATCATGATATGCAGAAGAACGCAGAAATTCTGAAAACAATGAACAGTGCGCTTTCGGAAGCGTATGCAAGAAAAACAGGAAGATCAAAAGATGAAATTCTGAAAATGATGGATAAGGAAACATGGATCACAGCAGAGAAAGCTCTTGAACTTGGATTTATTGATAAGATCGAGAATTCAGGGCAGCAGTTCTTTAATTGCGTGTGCGGAGTCAGACTGACGGATGAAATACGCAATAAAGTAAAACAGGAAAAAGAAGCCCAGGAAGCAAAAGAACAACAGAAAAAAGAAATATTAGGAGACTTAGATCGGTATGGTATCTGAGCGGAACGGAGGATATAAGGAATAAAAAATTATTAGAACTTTTAAACTCTATTAATGAGAAAAAAACAATGGTACAGTCCCTGGTAGAGCAGGGAAAGCTGGAAGAAGCAAGAACAGCCAAGGAAGAACTTAAAGATATGCAGGAACAGTTTGACCTTTTAAAAGATATCATGGATCCGGACGGAGATGGAACAATTAAACCACCACAGGATCCAAAACCGATAGAAAATAAATCTATCAAAGAATTTGCTAATGCTGCAAGAAGAGGATTCCGAAATGCAACCATGGTAGAAGGCACACCTGCAGATGGAGGATATACAGTCCCGGAAGACATCCAGACACAGATCAATACCTACAGAGATGCAAAATTCTCTCTGATCAGCCTGGCTGATGTAGAAAATGTAACAACAAGCAAAGGCCAGAGAACATATAAGAAACGTGCGCAGCAGACTGGATTTGCGAAAGTGGGAGAAGGTGGAAAGATAACAGCTGGAACAACCCCACAGTTCGAAAGAATCTCATACGAGATTGAGAAATATGCAGGATACTTCCCTTGCACAAATGAACTCCTTGCGGATACAGATGCAAATATCACAGGCACTTTGATAACATGGATTGCGGATGAGTCAAGAGTCACAAGAAATAAAATGATTCTTGAGCAGATTGCGACAAAGGATGTAACAGCAATGAAAGACCTTGATGATATCAAGAAAGCATTGAATATCACGCTTGGACAGGCATTTAAACCTACTTCTGCAATTGTGACAAACGACGATGGGTTACAGTGGCTTGATACATTAAAGGATAACGAAGGAAGATATCTTCTCCAGCCGGATCCTGCAAATCCAATGCAGCTTAGACTTTGCGCTGGATCAACAATTGTTCCTGTCAAAGTTATTCCAAATTCCGATATGCCATCCGATACAAAGACAGCGGGGAGCAGAAAAATACCAGTTATTATCGGAGATCTGAAAGAGGGTATCAAATTCTGGGATAGAAACCAGACGACTCTTATGACATCTAACATCGCCCAGATTGGAGAGCTGAATGCATTTGAAGAAGATCTTACAATCTTCAGGGCAATTGAAAGGGAAGACTGCACGGTGAAAGACAAAGAAGCGTTCGTGAACGGGCAGCTGACAATTAAAGATGCAACTGTTACAGGAGTATGAGATAAGGCGGTGAACTGTGGATATTGATGCAGTAAAAGAGTATCTACGAATCGACGATGATGCAGACGACATGACCATAGAATTGATGATGAACGCTGCAAAAGAGTACATAAAAGATGCTGTCGGGAAATGTGATGAGAAGAATCCAAAAACGCAGATGTTATTCATGCTTATCATACAGGATCTCTACGAAAATCGTGTGCTGACAGTAAAGGAAGCAGACAAGCAACGACTGACACATGTGGTCGGATCAATGGTTCTTCAGCTACAGGCGTCACAACTGGAGGAAGAAAATGGTTGATATCGGAAAACTAAACAGGCGGATCACATTTCTCCGCCTGAACACTTCAGAAGATGAAATGGGTCAGGACAAATCCGAATGGAAAAAATATCGAACAGTATGGGCAACTGTAAAACCATACAAAGCATCAGAATACAATTTCATGAGCAAATTAAAGCCAGAGGTTACACACAGAATGTACATCCGCTTCCGAAAAGATATTACTGCAGATATGAGGATTTTGTATCAGGGACACATGTATTCCATTGCAGGCCCACCGCTTGATATGGATAATGCGCACAGAATGCTGGAAATCCAATGTGAGGAGGTGTTCGAAAGTGTCAAGTATCAACTTTGATTTTGACGCTTCGGAATTGATCCAGGCAATGGAGAAGGCGACAAAACAATATCCTGCATCTGCGGAAAAAGTTTTAAAGAAAGAAGCGAAAAATATTGCTAAGGATTTACAAAAACGAGTAAATTCCGAAGCAAAAGGGCACCATTACCGGCAGGGGAAGAACAGCGGTGACGAAGAAACGCAGAAGCCATTAAGCGAGAGCTTCCGGCAGGGAAGAGTAATCCGTTCTGGAAGTAAAATGACAATCGCCGTAACGTCATCAGCTCCTCATTATCATTTGTACGAACTTGGCCATGATATGGTTACTCATAATCGGAAGGACAAGAAAGGAAGAGGGAGAGCAGGAACTGGAAAGAAAGTCGGAGAAGTAAAAGGAAGAAAGACAGTTGCAAGATATATGGCGCAGCGTGCGGATCACGCAGAGCTGATCGGACAGGAACTGCTTGACGAAATATTAAAGGAGGCTGGAATTGACTCTTAAAGAAATAAAGAAAGCGGTCAATTCCGCTTTAAAAGAAAGATATCCGGAATACAAAATCTATGGCGCCGATACAATAGAAGGCTATACCAGACCTTCTTTTTTTGTATATACAACACAGACCTTTTCAGAATCAACAAAAAATGCCAGACATAAGAATGTAGAGGTCGAAATCTACTGCATACAAAAAGCGGCAAACGAGGCAGATGGAACAGATTTTTTCACCATAATGGAAGAAATGTTCGGGCAGAAACTGACAGTAGGCAGCAGAAGCTTGAACACAAGCGACATGGAATTAACCTTCCAGGGAGAAAATGCAAATGTACCGATGTGTAGATTCGACGTAGAATTCTGGGACCGGATCGAAAGACAGGAAAATGTTGAAACAATGAAAATATTAATGCTTGGACAGGAGGTAAAAGACTAGGGGCTTACCAACAATGAACGTTGTCTTTGTGGCAGCGGCAAGAAAGACAATAAGACGAGCTGAACGCGGGACAGTTGGAATGATCGTAAAAGAAACAACGGTACCAACTGCAAACCCGACTGTTATCTACAGCGAAAAAGATATTCCGGAAGCATTTAGTGAAGAAAACAAAGAACAGATCAAATTTGCGCTGAAAGGAAATGACACAACTCCAAGAAAGGTAGTTGTATATGTCCTTGAAAAAACAGAAGAAAATTACAGCAAGGCTTTAGAATACTTTGAAATCAAAAAAGTAACATGGCTGTGCTGCCCGACTGTAAAGACTGATGGACAGGAAGAAAGCGTCCTGACATGGGTAAAAGAGCAGAGAGATGGCAATAGGAACAGGGTAAAGGCAATTCTGCCTGATAATACGGCGGACAATGAAGGCATTATAAATTATGCAACGAGCGAAGTAATTGTAAACAATAAGAAATATACACCAGAGGCGTTCTGTTCCAGGATCGCCGGACTTCTTGCGGGAACATCGTATAAAATATCATCTACATTTGCCGTGTTGGAAGAAGTAAGCGCATGTGAAAAACTGGATAAAGATGCACTGGATACTGCTGTGGATTCAGGAAAATTTGTTGTGTTCTACGATGGAGAAAAAGTAAAAGTAGCAAAAGGTGTCAACTCTCTGACGACAGTTCAGAAAGGAAAAGCTGATTCATGGAAAAAAATCCGTGTTGTAGAGACGATGGATATGATCAACGACGATTTGGTGCTGCTGGTCGAGGACAACTATATCGGAAAGTATCCAAACACATACAGTAACAAATGCCTCCTGATATCAGCAATCAATTCTTACTTGAAAGAGTTGGAAAGAAACGGGCTGATACAGGACTATGAAATTGGACTGGATACAGAAGCGATAAAAGAATATATCATCGAAAACAAGGAGGTCTCCAGAGACGAAGCAGAAGCAATGTCAGAGGAGGAAATCAAAAAGCAGTATACCGATAATAAAGTTTTTCTGAAGGCATACGTGACGATCGTGGACGTAATGGAAGACATTAATCTGGAGATTGCTGTGTAAGGAGGAAACAAAAGGAATAATTATACAGATGACAGAGTTGTCAACGGCACTTTTGGAGAGTGCTGGATAGACAATGACTACATGGCAGAAACGACAGCTTTGCAGGCAAAGATGAAGCTTGACACGACCGAAGTTAAGAGAACCGGAACGCTGGAAAAAGGGTATAAGGTAACCGGGATTAGCGGAACTGGGACCTTGAAGCTGAATAAAGTGACATCTTATTTCATAAAGAAGATTTCAGAGAATTTAAAAAAGGGAAAAGCAACAAGAGCGACAATCATTACAAACTTAGAAGATCCAGAGGCATTTGGAGCAGAAAGAATTCGCTTAGATAACTGCGTGTTCACAGAACTGACACTTGCGGACTGGGAAGCAGGTAAGCTGCTTGAGGAATCTATACCGTTTAACTTCAGCAGCTTCGAAGTACTTAACACAATAGATGCATAGGGGGAAAGAATATGAATTTAATTGAAAAGTTACTCAGCGTAGATAAAGCAAAAGTCACAGAGAAAGAGACAAAAAAAATTAAATCAAAGAAGCTGGCCAAACTGGTAGGCGAAGATGCAGAGATTACGATCAGAGAATTATCAGGGAAAAGATACAATGCCCTTCAGGCCATGTTATATGACAAAAAGGGAAACCGCGACATGAACGCCATATATGATTTTAATTTAATGTGCTGCGTATACGGCGTCGTGGATCCATGTCTGACTGATCAGAAATTGATGGAACATTTTGGGGCTTCTACGCCAAAGGACCTTGCGGCGATTCTGTTCGGAATGGAAACTGGAAGCATTGCATCAGAAATCGTAAAACTCTCAGGACTTGGAGATGACGCTGAAGAAGAAGTAAAAAACTTATAAAGGTGGACAGCGAAGCAAGCGTTGCTTACGCATTGTTCCGCCTAAAAAAATGGAAGCCATCGAAATATTACAACATGGGCGCGGGTGAACGATTAATCACCCGCGCTTTTTTGAAACAGGAAATACAAGACTTAAAAGAGGAAATGAAAAACAAGGGCAGGTAAGACAGTTGCAGCAGTTGTTAAGTTAATAGATGATTTCAGCAATCCGTCAAAACAGGTGGCGGCCCAGGCTCGTGACCTGGAAAAACGTTTTAACAATGTTGCTGATGTGTTCTCGCATGCCGGAGATGCATTCACATCTGCCGGAGAAACATTGACCAAGTCGGTCACTGCACCACTGGCAGCAGTCGGAACTGCGGCAATTAAGTTCTCCTCTGATTCACAGAACGCATTTCAGCAGTTTGCGGCGGCAACAGGTACCGCAACAGATGAGATGGGCAAGTATAAAGACATGATCAACAATGTCTATAAAGATAATTTCGGTGAATCAATAAATGATGTCGCAGAAGCCATGGCAACTGTTAATCAGAACATGTCTTACCTGGATGATTCGGCTCTGCAGAGATGCACGGAATACGCCTATACTCTTTCAGACACATTCGGATATGACGTTGCGGAAAGCACCAGAGCTGCAGATACCCTGATAAAAAATTACGGTGTATCTGCAAGAGAAGCTTTTAACCTGATCACCCAGGGAGCACAGTCAGGAATGGACTATTCCGGGGAAATGATAGACAGCATTAATGAATATTCAGTGCAGTTTAAGAAACTTGGACTGGATGCAGAAGATATGTTTTCCATATTTGCCAATGGCGCTCAGAATGGCGCTTTTAATCTGGATAAAGTCGGAGATGCTGTAAAAGAATTCTCTATAAGAGCAATAGATGGTTCAGATACGACAAAGCAGGGATTTGAAGCTCTTGGAATGGATGCAGCGAAAATGGCAGAGAAATTTGGAGCCGGAGGAGATACCGCAAAGGAAGCATTCAATGAAGTGATAAAAGGACTTGCTTCCATGGATGATCCTGTAGCGCAAAGCACAGCCGGTGTTAACTTATTCGGAACTATGTGGGAAGATCTGGGACCACAGGTCATAACCTCAATGTCAACTGCCAGCGACGCAATAGATAAAAGTAGAGAATCTGTCGAAGAACTGGCAAATGTAAAATACGATACATTATCAGGCGCTCTGGGAGGACTTTGGAGAACGATACAGGTAGATGTGCTGCAACCAATTGGAAACCAGTTGATTCCGTATGTCACAAAAGGGATTAATGCCATACAGAAATTTACGGACAAATGGAATAAATTAGGGCCGGCAACCCAGAAGACGATAGTCAAATTTGCAGCAGTAGCGGCAGCAGCAGGACCAGTTTTACTGGGATTTGGAAAAGTATCTACCGGAATTGGAACATTAGTTTCTGATACGGGCAAAATCGGTAGTGTGTTAAAAAAATTGACCGGAGCATCCGGGTTTTCCGGGCTTGCAAAAGTTATGACCGGCCCGTTTGGGATTGCGGCAGCGGCAGTGGCAGCAACGGCTCTGCTGATCTATAAAAACTGGGACAGAATCGCACCTATTTTGCAGAAGATAGGGGATAGATTTGTGGAATTCTGGCAGACAGTAAAACCGCAATTAGAACCGTTCATAGAATTTGTGGAAAAAATAGCATCATACCTGAAAGAGACATTCGGACCGGTAGTCGAAGAAATCTTTAATTTCGCCGGAGAATTTATCGTCGGAACATTTGATACGATTGGAGTTGCCATTGATGCGTTACTCACTATGTTCGAAGGAATTATCTCCTTTTTGAGCGGTGTGTTTAAAACAGACTGGGAATCTGTATGGAATGGATGCAAGGAGTTTGTAGGAACTGCATTCTCAGGACTGGCTGATATGGTAAAAGTTCCAATTAATGCTGTGATATCAATCGTCAATGGAGCGATCAGCAAGATTAATTCAATTCATTTTACAGTTCCTGAGTGGGTACCCGGAATAGGAGGAAAAGGCTGGGAGGGCCTTAACATACCACAAATTCCAACTCTTGCGAAAGGCACAGATAACTGGCAGGGAGGTATCGTACAGATTAGTGAAAGAGGTGGAGAGATTGTAGATCTTCCATCTGGAAGCAGGGTATATCCGCATGACGAATCCGTACAGATAGCGCGACAGGAAGCAAGAAAGAACTTTTCAGTCAAGATTGCGAAGCTTGCAGACAGTATCGTAGTGAGAGAAGAAACTGATATTGATAAAATAGCAGAAGCGATTATAAGAAAAATCGAAGAGGCAAGTGACAACATGCCACAAACAGCGTAGGAGGCAATATGGAATATTGGTTAAAAAATGGAAATAAATCAATCCAGCTTCCAATCAGACCTGAATCATTTAGCGTGACATTCGAAAATACGCATCAGACAGTAAATGTGCAGACAAAAGGGGATGTAACAATTCTTGGGAAAAAGGGACTCAAGACATATGCATTCGAGTCCTTTTTTCCGGAAAATGATTATCCCTTTGCAGATTATGCAAAAGACAGAAATCCGTGGGAATATGTAAAAGAAATTCTTAAATGGCAGGAAACACCTATCCAGTTTATTGTCACGAAAACAAAACTGAATAAAAAAGTAATCATAAAATCATTTCAGTTCGGGGAAGAAGATGGAACTGGGGATATAAAATACTCACTTACCATGGACGATTACAGACCACCTAGGTACACTAAGCCGGCAAAAGCTGTTCTTGAACCGATCGAATCAGATAAAAAGAAACCAGAGAAGGAGAATAACCGGCCAGACAATAAATCGAAAAAGAAGACACATACGGTATCAGGCAAGGAAACGCTTCGGAGCATTGCGAAGAAATATTACGGTTCAGGAAGCTATAGCAGCAAGATATATAATGCGAATAAAACGGTAATAGAAAAAGAAGCAAAGAAACATGGCCACACGAGCAGCTCGCACAATGGAGTGAAAGGCTGGTGGCTCTACAATGGAACGAAACTGGTGATCCCATGAAACTGAATTGGAAAGATACGAATATAACCGGATACGTTACATCAGTAAGCTGGTCGGGAAGCGCAAAACAAGCGGCCAGATCAGTAGTGTTTAATGTTGCGTATAGTCCAAATGATAAAAACGTAAAGAATCTGGGAATTAAACTGGGAGATAAAATAACATTTTACCCGGGATATCCGGATGATAAAAAGACAAAATTCATTGGGATGGTAACATGCAGGGAAAGAAGATCAGAGGCAGGGGAACTTTCGTATACCGCACAGGACGGAATGATTCATTTACTCAGATCGTCGGGAACCTACAAATTTGCCAACAAGACGCCTGAAAAGATTACATCTTTGGTATGTAAGGACGTAAAAGTAAAGACTGGAAATCTGGCTAAAACTAAAATTAATATTCCTAAAATATTCTTTCAGGAAAGGTCGTATTATGAAATCATCATGGCTGCATATACAAAAGCGTACAGGAAGAATAAAAAGCCATATATAGCCCAGATGAACAGAGATAAGCTGGAAGTTATACAAAAAGGAAAAGTTATCCCCAATTTCCACATTTGCCAGGGGGAAAGAATTGTAGAATCCTCTTATTCTGAAAACATTGACAGTATGGTAAACCGAGTATACATATACAATTCGGATAATAGAAAGATAGGAAGCATAAGTAATTCAAAGTGGGCTGATAAATTCGGAATCTTCCAAAATTCTATATCTGTAGATTCGGGAAATGGAAAAGCAGAAGCGAAGACAGAACTTCATGGGATTGATAAAACATCAAGTCTGACAATGATAGGAGACTGCAGATGCATCTCTGGATTAGGAGTGATCATAGAAGATTCCAGAACCGGACTAAAGGGAAAATTCTGGATAGAAAATGACAGCCATGAATGGAGTGGCGGTTTATACACCACAAAACTGGAACTGGCTTTTAAAAATATTATGGACGTCCAGGAAGAGGACGAAGAACAGAAAACATCTGAAGGTTCTTTTGGATCAGGGACAAGCAGCGCATTAGAGGATGTACTGAATCAGGCAAGAGCCTGGATTGGAATATCAGGGAGTACAAATGAGGCTACACAGTACTATGGATACAACGGAGTTGCATGGTGTTGTATTTTCCAATGGTCAGTTTTTAACAAATCTGGCCACGGAAATTTGTTTATGGGCGGTGGAAAAACAGCTAGTTGTTCCGAGGTAACAGAATGGTATCAAGCCAGAGGAAAATTCGGGACAGTGCCAAAAGTTGGAGCTTTAGTAGTTTACGGACCAGGAGGAGGAAGTCACATAGGTCTAGTAGAGAGTGTTTCCGGATCAGGAATAAATGATTACGTGTCGATCGAAGGTAACACTAGTGGAGCGGCAGGAGGCTTAGCAGCGAAAAAACAGTACGGGAACCGAAGAAGTGATGTATATGGATTTTGCTATATCGACTATCCTGCTACAACAATATCGACAGGAAATGACTCAGTAATATCTGGGACATCGAAACCAATACCGGCGGGACTGCAACAATCCGGCATATGTCCATGGGATTATACGATTTATCCATATTGGTATAGCCGATGGAATGGTGATTCTATGCAAAGAAGGGTTGCAGATATATGGAATGCGAAAGGACGAGCAAGCGATCATGGCATAGCGACTATAGATGGTTATTATCTTGTTGCTGTGGGATCATACTTTGGCTCTTGTGGCGACCTTATAAGTTTTACACTGGAAGGTGGGATAAAACTGAATTGCCTTGTTGCAGATGAAAAGAATGCAGGAGACAGCAGCGGCAGTGTTTATGGACATTGGCAGGACTACCCTGCTTCTGGATGGTCAATCATAGAATGGGAGAGCATGGGTGGAAGCGATTACTCAAATTCTGGAGCATTGCTCAATGTAAGCCAATGGAAAGGGAAGAAAGTGACAGCAGCTGTTAACGGAGGAAGATACAAAGGTCTATAAACATATACGAACGTTACGTAGAGCAAATGAGAAGAGCTGGGCGATATTACAATGCTCAGCCGCCTCAACTGGGAATTATGATGGATGCGGGAAAGATCAAAATAGATACCATGACGCTGGACAAAAATGATTATCTAATAAATTGTAATCTAAGATTGGACAATAAGAAGAAAATATTCATACATAATTCGAAGCCACAATCAGCAGAATATATGACGGATTCTTCACATAATGCAACACTGGAAGAATACAAGAAAAATATTCTACAGGAAGGAGACAGAGTCCTTCTTATAAAACTTAATAAACATGAAAAATATGTGGTGATAGCAAAGGTGGTGGTGCCAGAATGATGTTTCCGTTCGTGGACAACGAAGAAGATGATGAGAAAGAAGAAAATTTATATATTCCACGGGAATATGGAATCAATTTTGAAACCGGCCAGCTTTCCGGAAAGATAGTGGAAGGATACGATGCACTTCTTGTGTGGGTATGGCTGGCATTAAAAACGCCAAGATATAGATACTATATTTATTCAGAGGACTATGGACAGGAATATGAAGAACTTATCGGAAAAAGCTACTCAAAAGAACTGACAGATTCCGAACTGGAACGGATGACAGAGGAGTGCCTGACAGAAAATCCGTACATAACGGGAATTGAAAATTTTACGTGCACAAAAGACGAAGGAAAAGTAACGGTTTCATTTCGATTGATAACAGAGCTTGGAGACGGGGAGGTGAATGCAGAGGTTTGAAGAAATGACATACGAAGCAATCATGCGATCAATGATGAAGGACATGCCAGACGACATTGATACATCAGAAGGCAGCTTGATATTTAACGCATGCGCAAAACAGGCGGTAAGACTTGAGGAAGCTTATCTGATGCTTGCTGGAATAGAACAGAATATGTATGCAGACACGGCGGACTTGGAACACTTGATCAGGAATGGAAACGACAGAGGATGTTATATTAACCAGGCAACATATGCAGAAATGACTGCTCAATTTAACTGCGAAGTACCACTTGGATCGCGCTGGAATCTCGACGAATACAATTACACAGTATACAACGTGATTGATGAAAAAGAACACACATACCGGCTTGGCTGTGATAGCCCGGGCGCAGAACCGAATCACATAATGGGAGACCTTGACCCGATCGGATACGTAGATAATTTTGAATGGGGAAGAATTATTAAGTGCACGTTAGAAGGAAAAAATCAGGAAGAGACAGAAAGCTATCGCGCGAGATTGCTTGCGACATATAATTACAGAGGGTTTGCAGGAAATCGCGAATATTATAAAAGCCGTATAAAAGAGTTAAGCGGTGTATATGGATGCAAGCTGAAACGTGTAAAGACACCATCAGACAGAATTGCTATAACTATCATAGGGCAGGATTACAGAAAGCCGTCACAGGATGTTATAACTGCAACTCAGACAGCTGTTGATCCGATTGTAAACAGCGGAGAAGGTGAGGGATTTGCACCCATCGGGCATAGGGTGACGATCACTGGCGTAGAAGAAACTAGCGTAAATATAGAGACAACAATCACATGCGAATCCGGATATACCGCTGAAGCTCTGAAAAGCTATATTAACCAGACTATTGATGAATATTTACTAAACCTGAGAAAAGAATGGGAAAATAAAGAAACAATCATCGTGAGAATACTACAAATCGAGGCGGCAGTTGTAAATATCAAAGGAATCATTGATGTGGCAGACACCAAAATCAATGGGAAAGCGGAGAATTTACAGATAACAGATGGAACCGTGCCGATAAAGGGGGATATCACATGCATATAAATGTGGAGTATCCGGATGTTGTAATAGATATAAGAGAAATAAAAGCATGCATTGATGCAGGGGACAACGTCGGAAGGATCCTTGAGGATTATCTGGAGGAGATCGACCACAATATTACGATCAAAACAGCTGAAGAATCGGGAATACAGCACAGAGAAAAGATCCTCGGGATTCAACCATTGGATACCGCCAGCCTGGAAGACCGAAAAGTGGAAGTGCTGCTGAGGTGGTGGTCCAGCCCTGTATACACAGAAACAACACTACGCCAGAAACTGGACGCAGTGCTTGGAAGAGAAAACTATATACTGGACATTGAACTGGATAAAAAACAGGTATCATGTCAGGTTGAAGTGACGCGAAAGTATATGATCAAGGGAGTAGAAGATCTGTTTGAACAGATGGTTCCGCTTGATTATTTGCTAGAAATAACTCTTAGATACAATCAGTATAAAAAGTACAAACCTTATACATATAAGCAGCTAAAAGAAAAGACATATTACCAGCTGCGGAATGAGGAGGTAACATTTGCAGAAAACAACTAATTATGGATTCCCAAAACCGGAGGATGATGATTTCTTCAACGTGAAAGATTTCGCAGACATGATGGACAAGGTCGATGAAACTCTTGCAAAAGTAGAGAATGCCGGTGGAATTTATGTCGGAGGGACAAACCTTTCGACGGAAGCTACGATTAATGATGAAGAAGCAGAATACCCTGTTCTGAGCAAAAATGCAAGCTCTATATCAGAAACAATGTTATTCTCAAAAAGCCTTGCGCTGAAAATAGGAACATATTCAGTTATGATTCGAATGAAGATTTCGGATACAACAAAAACAGATTCTGTTATATCTGTAAAAATCAGAAAAGGATCATCTACGGGAGATGTTATTAAAGAAATCCGCATTTCGCCAAGTATGTTTGACGGAAATAATAAATATAAGATTTTGGGAACTATCGTAGACTTTGGGGAAGTGAAAAAAGGTACGAAAATGCACATCGAAGCGTCGATTTTAAAAACAACAATAATGGAAACAGTAACAATTGACTATATGCTCGTGAATCCGGCTTACACGTCAGTGTCAGCAGTATAGGAGAAAAAATAAGGATCATAACAGCTGAATCTTTGAAACGAATCAAAGAAAAAGTAAAAAAAACAATGATGGGCAGAACGGCAGAACAAATGGGAGGATCGCTGAAGAAATATGCATCACAGGAATATGATTTTAGTATCATGCCGCAGAATGGAAAACAGATTTCAGATGAGCATATTCAAAAAATCGTTGATCCGCTTTTAGAAATCAACGATTTCCTGCCAGATAACAGTCTGAAAAAAGAAAGAACTGCACTTGAAATGACATTGGAAAAAGCAGAAAATTTCGCAGACAAAATGCTGAACATACAGAAAGATGCAAAGGTATCGGGGTGCAGAGGGAATTGCACAGGTCTATGCGAACTGGCCTGTGCATCTACCTGCATGGGGTGCGCTTCGTGCTCTGGAAACTGCAGCACTACATGTGGAAAACAGTGCTCAGATGGCTGTTCAGGCGGCTGTGGCGGCTGCACAGGTGGTTGCTCGAACGGCTGTACACATACATGCGGTGCAGGATGCACTACATCAATAAAAGCTTAAAAGGAGGAATGCGAAAGGGCTTGTACATCTAGTTGCGGAACTCAGTGCGCGACAAGTTGCCAGAACACAACGAAAGGAAATTGCGGAAGCTCATGCGGAACCGCATGCTCGACTAGTTGCAAAACCGGATGCAGTGGAAATTGCGACAGGCAATGCAATAGAGCATGCGAGGATGAATGTACGGGTTGCCAGGCGACATGTGCAGATGACTGTTCGGGTGGCTGCAAAACGGATTGCTTCCAGACCTGCACGACAAATTGTGCGCAGACTTGCGCAGACTGTACAAACGAATGTGGAGGCACTTGCTTTGCAACATGTGCAGATGACTGTTCAGGTAGCTGCAAAAATAATTGTACCGGATGCGGCTACAGCTGTTCGTACGATTGTTCGGGATGCTCCGGAACATGTTCGGGGTACTGTACCGGATGCGACAACAGATGCACAGCATCATGTTCGACATCATGCACCGGATGCTCTGGTTGCAATTCGTGCGGAAGTTCATGCGGATCCGAATGCACATCTTCATGTATGGGAGGATGCGCGGAATCGTGCTCAAATAGCTGTTCTACGATTTGCGGAGGATGCAGTACTTCATGCTCGTCAAATTGTTCTACTAATTGCGGAAACACATGTAAAGATACATGCTATGGGCAAGTTTCATCTACAGTAAAATGACCGACTCGGTCATTTTGAAAAATAGGAGGAAAAAATGAAGTTAGTTTTAAAAAATAAACAGGAAATAGAAATAGCAGGGATGAACAATTCGTTCTCATTTGAAAAATTTAAGGATGGAAAAGGAAATGAATTAAGCTACAACAGCCTCATCACCATGTACGTAGGAGAGAATGAAACTTTTGAATCAGTTAAGAAAAAATTATCAGACGGAAACGATTCGGAGTTTACGTTGACTGTTGGAAAAACAAAAAGGGACTTCCCAGGATGGAAAGTGGACGTGATTACAGAGGATCTGTCAGACAGAGGAAGTGTGATCACAATAAAACTTGGAGCAATCTAAAGAAGGGAGAAACTATGAGAAAGATAATTGTAGAAATCGAAAGAGAAAAAGCAGAATACATTGAAAGATTAAACTTTGAACTGGGATTTGCAAAAGATGTTATCCAGAGAATCATTGAATCACATCCGAACGATCCGGATGTGATCAATTCCGAAGCATTTAAAGCATATCAAAAAAAAGGAGCAGAGCTGGAAGCGGAGTACAAACTGGCAGTTCAGGAAATTGAAAAGTTGTATATACCGGGAGCAATAAAGAAGCATAAATATAATTGGATGCTTCCGAACAATTCGACAAAACTTGAAATTAGCATAATGTGCAATTGCGAAATCGAAGGTGTTGAAAATGAAAAGAACTGAGCAGTACACGGAACAATTAAGTAGATTATATCCGGAACTTCATCAGGCAGATGAAAAAGAAAGAATCTTAACACAAACAGTCACCTTCCAGGTGACTGATGACTGCAATCTGGCGTGCACATACTGCTATCAGATTAAAAAAGGAAAACGCAAAATGAGCCTTGAAACGGCTGAGAAAATGATAGATTTACTGTTAACCGGAGAAAAAGGGATGAAAGATTATATCAACCCCCATAAATCTCCAGGATTAATCATTGATTTCATTGGCGGTGAGCCATTATTGGAAGCAAAATTAATAGACCAGATATGCTCATATGCAATTGGTAGAATGATAGAACTTAATCATCCGTGGCTTGATAAGACGATGTTCTCTATATGTTCAAACGGAACATTATATCATGATCCAGAGGTCAGGAAAGTGCTTGATAAATGGAAGAACAGATTGTCTTTCTCAGTCACAGTTGACGGGAATCAAGAACTGCATGATTCTTGCCGCATATTCCCAGATGGAAGCCCTTCGTATGACTTGGCAGTATCCGCGGCAAAAGATTGGATGGACAAAGGGAATTACATGGGTTCGAAGATCACCATTGCACCGGCTAATGTAATGCATACATACGATGCAATTATTCATATGTTCGAGCTGGGATACAATGAAATCAACGCGAACTGTGTATACGAGGACGGATGGAAGCCAATTCATGCAACCGTCCTATATAACGAAATGAAGCGTCTCGCAGACTACATCCTGGAAAACAATATGGATTTCGAAAATGATTATTATTGTTCGCTGTTTGAAGAGGAGTTCTTCCATCCAAAGCAGGAGGATGATCTTGAAAATTGGTGCGGCGGGAATGGTGTTATGCTGGCAGTTGACCCAGATGGCATCATATATCCATGTTTGCGGTATATGGAAAGTTCTCTGGGAAATCAACAGGAACCTTATTCGATCGGAGATGTAGATTCCGGAATCTGTCAGACGGAATGCGACAGATGCCGCGTAGAGCGTTTGAAAAAAATTGACAGGAGAACACAGAGCACAGACGAGTGCTTTAACTGCCCTATCGCAGAGGGATGCAGCTGGTGCACTGCATACAATTACCAGATATTTGGCACGCCCGATGCACGGGCAACATATATTTGCATTATGCACAAAGCAAGAGCACTGGCGAATGCTTACTTCTGGAACAGATATTACAGAAAAAATAAAATCAATAAAAGAATGAAACTATACATCCCGAAAGAATGGGCGTTGGATATTATCACGGAAAAAGAATGGAATTTGCTAAAGAGGGAGGCAGAAGAGGAATAATATAATCACTGCTGTTTTTTCAGAAACAGAAACAAATATTCGGGCCGAAACAGCGTGGCAGTATGATTACGGACAGATTCTTCGGATTCAGGGCTTAAATCTTCCAAGGGCAGTAGAAATGCATTTCTCGCTGGAAGAAACAGGTGGAACATCTGTAACAAGAATCGGGACAGTAAGAGATTCCGTAATAGACGTTCCAATTCCGGATGCTATGCTGGAAAACGAGGAAAATGATCAGAATTATAAAATATATGCATTTGTATATTTGGCTGGAAATGGATCTGGAAATACGGAATATAAAATAACAATTCCAGTAAAAGCAAGACCTAAGCCAGAAATTCCCGGAACACCGGAAAAGCCGGAACTTTTCAGAGAGACCATTGAAACTGTGAATGCAGCAGCTGAAAAAGCGGAGATGGCACAAAAACAGGCAGAAACCTGGGCACATGGACATGAAAGTTATCCAGAGCGTGATACAGATAATGCAAAATATTACGCTGAACAGGCAAAGAAAGAGGCTGCATCTATTCCCGGCAGAGTAGAAGAGGGAAAGAAAGACATTGATAATTATGTCCACCAGAAAGAAACTGAACTTAAAGGCGAAACCGGAAACGTCCATTTTGCCGCCTTTAAGGTTGTAAAGGGCAGACTCAAAATGTATTCTGATCCAACCGTAGATAAGATGCGTTTTAGCAGAAAAAGAAGCCGATTGAAATACAGATTAAAATTTTAAGGAGAAGAAAAATGAGCACGACAGAGAACAACTATCAAGAAACAGATCTCGGAAACGTCTCCTTGAATCCAAGAGGAGAGTACGATCCAGGAGCATCCTACGAATATCTTGACACAGTAAGTTATCAAGGCGGCTCCTATACGTGCCTGGCGGAGCTGGGAACTACCATCACCGGCATAGCTCCGGATCCGGGACGCAACACAGATGCATGGCAGATGCTCACTCTTCCGGGAGATCTTAAACCAGAGTACGTTGCAATGCATGATGATACGGTTAATCGCGCACGGCAGGCAGAATCTTCAAGGCTTGCCGCAGAACTCGCTCAGCAGGCCGCAGAGGACGCACAGGCGGACATACAGCAGTTACATACCGATACACGCCAGGCGGCAACAGAAGCTGGTCAGAGCCGCGACAGCGCAGCCGGTTATGCTCAGTCTGCAGACGCATCCAGAAAAGCGGCAGCAGAGTCAGAGCAGAATATCAATGCACAGGTTACTGGTTTTGATACCAAGGTGTCCGAATCGGTCACCCAGGCACAGGAAGAAATTGCCACCACAAGGCAGCAGGCAATCCAGGCTGTAGCGAGCCAGCAGGTTACATCCATCCAGGCAGTAAAAGACCAGACAGCATCCTATATTATAGAAAAAGAAACATCTGCTAAGACAGAAATTGGAAACTGCACTTCGGAGAAGATCGCAGAGATCAATAAAAAAGTATCTGAAGCAAACACAACACTGGCGAACACAATCGCAGACGGAACGTCTCTCAAAACACAGCTGGAAACAACCATTTCCACAGCGGACACAAGCAAGAAAGACTTAGATGCTTCCAACACGGCAGCAGGCAAAACCAAAACTGCCCTGGATACATCAAACACAACAGCAACCAAAACAAAAACAGATCTGGATGCAACAAATAAGACCGCAACAAGCCTGGATACATCTCTGGGGACCAAAATTACAGAGGGAACACAGCTGCAAGAAGATCTCCAGGAAACCGGAGAGACTGCGGTAATCAACATTCAGGCAGAAGCAAATAAACAGATCCAGAATATTACTGCTGCTGGCGGAGGAATTGAAAACGCATTATCAAACTTTTTTGCCCTCCGCAGGACTGGAAAAGTATATACAACGAGAATCTACAAGTATGACACTTCTACCAGTCCAACAGGCGTGAAACTGAATGACAACGAGGGACTTGTGAGAAAACCGTCCACAAATACCGTGATCGGGCAGGATGATTACAGAGAGATCGGTTTGTTTATGCACTTCCCTTGTAACTTCACTGTAGATGATAATGGTTTTATTCATATAACCGCACTGCAGGGACAACCAGATTTTAAGAAAACTGGAAAGGTGGATGTCGGAGAGGTTACGATGTCCGCTTGGGTAGGAATCACAGATAATCCGGAGTATGTAGATTATCATTACTCTGATAGTCCAAACGAAGCCCTGGGACTGGTGCCAATGGGAGAATCTGTTAATCCGGATGGTACGCTCTCCTCATTTATGGTCCATGGAAAATATGGAGCTGGAGATATTGACGGAGTGCCATATAGCTCTACAGGTTTGATTCTGGCAAACGGAAGTCAGAAAGGCGGAAAACCTGTATCACACACCGGAATGATTGCATACATGAAGAAAAAGGGAAGCCGGTATGTCGGTACAACCAACTGGGATTTGTTCTACAAACAGCTTATGCTTATTATTCTGTACGCTACGATCAACAGCAGGAGCGTTATGACCGGATGCAACTCATATACATCTCAGGAGATGGCGGCAGTTGCAGAAACTGGAGTAACGAGAGTAATCCTGCCAAAAGCAAAGGCGAACAACTATATCGTTGGCTCCTATGTATCAGTTGGAGATATTGGTTCAAACACAAACAAAGACAGATATTATTCATACATGCACAACCTGGCATATGATGTCAAAGTCTTGAAGATTGAAGCGATAGACGATACGAACTCCGCAGTCTATGTGGATGCGGAACCGTTTAACACAACACTGACCACCTGCATCTCAACAATGCCGTGGCGTACCGGTTCCACTGACAGCGTACTTGGTTCTGATGGATCGCCATTCTCTAACACAGATAACAGGAATCCATTCAAGATCCAGGGCATCGAAACCGGTTATGGTGCTTATGAAGTCCTCGGCAATGTATTTATGGACATTGTTATGGACGGAGACGGAACACCAAAACGAGATGTATATATCTGTATGGATGCGTCATTACTTACAACAGACATGAACGCAGCAAAGACAAGATACAAAAAAGTGGCGGCTCAGGTAGCTTATACTGCAGCAAGTTGGAAATACATTTCAAAATGTTTTGTTGATCCTGCACTTGGAATCATGGTTCCTACGGAAACAAAAGCAGGAAGCACAACAGGCTTTTGTAATGGATTATATACGGATTCCGGTACGAGCGGACAGCGAGAGTGGTTGTCCGTTGGCTATCTGGGCTCTGGCTCGGTTTACGGTCTCTGGTTTCTGCTTGCGAACGGTGGCGTTGGCCTTGCTGGCTGGGATATCGTCTCCGGCGTTTCACCGAACGGCACACGGGGTGAATGGCAGGCGGCCGCCCGACAGAGGGGCCGGCCCCTCTATGCAACCAATAATCAGCAAAAGCAAAAAGCAAAATAACAAAAGATAAAAATTACGGACTTGTAGCGCAAGGCGGCGGTTCCTGTTCCCTGGTTGTCCGTTGGCAATCTGAACAATGGCTCGATTTACGGTCTCTGGATTCTGAATGCGAACAATGGCGTTGGCAATGCTAACTGGAATATCGTCTCCGGATTTTCTTGAAAAATTATTTGATATTTGCGCTACATTTCGCTCTGCGGGACGGAGCCTGCTTCGGCAGCGTGGGGCATCACCGAAATTTGATTGAAGCCGAACCTTGTGATCGGGAGTATAGGGGCCTGAGACAAGGACCATGAATGCAGTTGATTCATGTGTGGGGTGAGTAGAAAAACCAAAAACCCCTTATATCAAGAAACGAATGAAACGGTATTGTAAAAACATAACATTAGATCAGAACTTTATAACCGCATGTATCTACGAATGCCTAAGCGATAAATGGAACCGTATGGATACAGCCAGATTTCTGGCAAACTATACGAATATCATTACAGCCAGACAGATACACAGAATTATAAAAGAAAACCTTAAAGACTGGTTACATAATTTAGTCTGCACAACAGCGGCAGGAATGGAAGAAGAAATAAAACTTAGAAAAGTATCTTTTGATCCTATAAAGACAAGCGCAAGACTGGATGGAAATTCAGGAAAAGTAAGAGATATAGGCGTTGAGTGCATAAAACAGCAGATATACGATTATGTAGCCACAAACGGATTGAGAGAACTATTTGAAAGAAAAATAGGAACTTATCAGTGCGCAAGTATTCCAGGAAGGGGACAGGTTTATGGAAAGACAGCAATTGAGAACTGGATCCGTAAGAATCCGGGCAAGACCAGAATAGCAGCAAAGGGAGACGTCCGGAAATGTTATCCATCCATTAACAGGAGAAAACTGAAAAGAATGTTAGAGAAGCAGGTCAGAAATGAGGATCTGCTTTATTTGACTTTTGTTTTAATTGACTCATTCGATCAGGGACTGTCAATTGGATCATACTTGAGCCAATGGCTCTGCAATTATTATCTGAGCGCAGCTTATCATTATGCTGCTGAAAAGCTGTTCAAGAGGAAGAAACACCGAGACGGAACAATAGAAGAAATCAGGCTGATTAATCATGTCTTGTTCTACATGGACGATTTCCTACTGATTGGAAGCAGAAAGGCAGACGTAAGAAAAGCAATGAAGCTTTTGGTTAACTACATGAATGAGTATTTAGATCTGACGGTAAAACCAGATTGGAAGTTGTTCCAGATTGACTGGATAGATAAGAACGGAAAACATCATGGAGAGCCTATTGACATGATGGGGTTCAAAATATACCGGGACCACACAGAAGTAAGAAGAAGCATTTTTCTGAGAGGACGCAGGGCATTTGTGAAAGCTGGGAAGTATGTGGAGAAAGGAAAAGCGATACCATTAGATCTTGCGTACCGGTGTATAGCATATTACGGATGGTTCAAACATTCTGGCTCTGAATATTTCAGAGAGAAATATAACGTAGACAAGATATTTGAGAAAGCGAAAAGGAGGGTGAGCCGTGAAAGCAAGATTTACAGAAAAACAGAACCCTGTAACCTGGAATACGCTGCCTGACGGAAAAGTAGATGTAATGATCTGCCTGAATGAAAATACCGTAACAGAGACTTATTCAGGTGGAGATCCGGAGAATCCGGAACACATCGAACAGACAGTGTATGAATATGATTTCAACCAGTTCCGGGAAGACCAGAAAAAGATTTCAGAGGAGACTGTAAGAGCGTCCCCAGGAAAATATTTGAAATACATTCCAGCAACAGAAAAAAGCACAGAACAGTTATTGGCAGAGCAGTCCGAACAGATTGAGATGTTAAAAGACTGTTTGCTGGAAATGAGTGAACAGGTTTATGCGTAGAAACTTAATTATAATGCTATTGAGCAAAGGAGACAAAGAAATGATAGCGAAGTTATGGGCTACTGAAATTTTAAGCAAAGATACTATTGAAGAAGCAAAAGAGGAGTACAACAGAGTACCGAGACTCTTAAAAGAAAAAGTAAAAAAATTACTCATTGATGCAGGTATGGAGGAAATCGTTGAAGAATGACAAAGCTGCAGATCATAAGCAGACTCTGGTCAACGATTTACGATTTGAAGTTAAAACAGAAATCAGAGGCGGAGATTGACCAAGATCTTGATATTCTGGAATACGAATGTCGTAAATATGCAGATGTAGACGACGAGGAAATAGAGATGGACAATGAAGTAATTGCACGGGCAGAGCATGAGGAGTTCAGAAAACGAATAGAAGCAGAAGACAATCGCCAAAATAGACGCATTGAAATCATGGAGAATAGCGTCCAGCAGCTCCAGGAGTTAGTTGCTTCGGTTCAGACACTTGCAACAAACATGGAAAACATGGTAAAGGAGCAGGGACAACAGAGCGCCAGACTGGAAGCACTGGAAGCGAGGGACGGGGAAAAGTGGCGGACAGTAACAAGTTACTTATTAACAGCTATATTAGGTATTGCAGTTGGAATTATTGCAAAACAGTTTGGATTATAAGGAGGAGCAAAATGTTTAAAAATTGCGTATTTAAGCCAAGCGTAGACACAGTGAAATGGTGGAAGAAAGCAGGAATCAGAGCAGTAAAGACAATGGCACAGACTGCAGTGGGCGTGATCGGAGCCGGAAGTGTAATCTCTGCAGTGGACTGGAAGATGGTTGTATCATCTGCAGTAGTGGCCGGAGTTGTAAGTCTGCTCACAAGCGTCGCAGGAATCCCGGAAGTAGAGGCGGACGAAAACCTGAACAACTTGTTTTCTGATGGAACAAAATAATTTTGCACAGCCCGGTATAATGCCGGGCTTTTCCTGGAGGTAAACATGGAAATCAAAGGAATTGACGTTTCCGCCTGGCAGAAAAATATCAACTGGGAAACAGCCGCGAATTACGGTATGGGGTTCGCTATTCTCCGGATCACAGAAGCCGGGAACGTTACAGATAAATATTTTGAAAAAAATTATGAAGCGTGCCAGGAGCATAACATTCCAACAGGAGTATATAAATACTCTTATGCAATGACAATCCCAGAGATTGAGTCAGAGGCACAGAAAATTATTTCTGTATTAGCTGGACGGAAATTGCAATTTCCAGTCTGGTTAGATCTTGAGTGGAACAATCAGAGAGCACTTGGAGCTGAAAGTCTCCACAAAATGACAGAAGCATTTGAAAAGATTATTGTTAAGGCAGGGTATAAGTTCGGAATCTATTGCAATGTAGACTGGTACGAAAATGTAATATGTAGCCATTTGAAAAAGTATGAATTTTGGGTAGCACGCTATCCACAAAACGATAATGGAACCTTACAGGAACGACTCCGGCCGGACTTTGGTGTGGGCTGGCAGTATTCCAGCAAAGCGAAGATACCAGGCATCAGCGGAACTGTAGACAGAAATGTGTTCTATAAAGACTATGCAGAAAGCAAAAAGCAGGAGGGAGGAACAGACGTGGACAAGGCAATTGAAAAAGTTATTCTAATTGCGAAAAATGAAGAAGGTTATCTTGAAAAGAAAAGTAACAACCAGCTTGATGACAAAACAGCAAATGCAGGATCCGCAAATTATACAAAATATTGGCGAGACATTAAGCCGGATTATCAAGGGCAGCCATGGTGCGCAGCGTTTATCTCTTGGTGTTTCATGAAAGCTTTTGGCCTGGATAATGCAAAGAAACTCTTGAAACACTGGCCTTACGTGTACTGTCCAACGCTGGGAAAACTGTTTACCCGGAATGCAAACCCGAAAATTGGTGATGTTGTTATCTTTTATCATAACGGGATGTTCACTCATACTGGACTGGTTACTGCAGTAATCGGGGATAGATTTTACACAATAGAGGGTAATACTTCCGGTGCATCCGGTATTATCTCAAATGGTGGTGGTGTATGCGCTAAAAGTTATCTTAACAGTCAGATGCCCGGAACTAAGTTCTGCACACCAGACTATAGCATTGTGTCTAATGCAGTGAATAAACCGTCTGACATTAATAAAATACCATCCAATACGATACAAACAGGAGAGAAATATATGTTTAACCCAGAGACAGTAAAAGCAGGAGATAAAAACACATCTGTGCTCCTCTTACAGGAAATTTTAAGAGCCAGAGGCTTTAAAGGCAAAAACGGCAAAGCCTTGAAACTTACATGGACAGCAGATGCGAACACGATTTACGCTCTGAAAGCTTATCAGGAATCCAGAAAAGAAGTTTTGGAAGTGGACGGAATATGCGGACCTGCCACATGGAAAGACCTGATTGCAATCTAAAGGAATAAAAAAAGGAACTCTATGTTACAGAGTTCCTTTTGAATAAACCTTCTAAAACAATTCATTGTCTGCGTAGTGCGCCATAAGTTTATATAACACAAATTCTGGTGATAAATTTCGCCTTTTACATTTCTTCAAAAAGCTGTTGGGCAACTCAAGGCTGATGTGATTATTTGATTCTGGTTCTTTATATGATTTTTTGTTATTGCACTCTGAAAGTAAGTTTTCATCTCTTAGTAACTGCAAGAAATCTTTTCCTTTTGAAGTTATTCTATATCTCTTCGAGTTTCTCTCAATAAAACCTAACCCCCTCAAATATTGCGTGCGACATGATAAGTCGCTGCTCGACTTGAACGACATACTGTATTTCTGGTTTGCCACCTGTTTTAGTGCTGATCCGGTTAGCACCCCTGCTTCTGTTTCTAATTCTTGCAAAATCTCTGCGAAATAAAGTGTACAGGCTTGTATATGTTTGCCCAGTGAAATTTCGGAGGGCGTATTTAACAGATTGATGCCTGCATCTGTGAGCGAGTAAGTTTTGAAATCCGTTTCACGCAATAACTTCCATTTGCACAGTGTAACCAGAGTCATTCGAACAGTGTTTGTGGATTTTATATTATGATTCGATTCTAAAAAAGCTGAAAAGCGAGAGAATGATTTCTCGCAGTCCCTGAAAAAATTCAACATAACCAGAGTGCTTGACATTAAATTGCTTTTATCCGGAATGTATCCAGCACCTCGTTCTCTACTCATTTCCCTCTCCTTTTCCCAACGACTTTATTAAGAAATCTGAAGCGAAGCCTTCTATCGCATCGATATAATCTATATCTTCATCCTCCCATTCACAATTAGGATACCTTTCCCGGAATCTATCGACAATATTTAACACGGTTTTATACGCTGCTTGATCGGCTCCGTATTGGTCATCTAAATCTTTAGACCATGGATGGATCTTGCCTTCTCCCAGAAGCGTATCATATACAAACGTTACTTCTATGATATCTGTTTTCCTGACGGATTCTTCCAATAGATCCAGGACATATTCCGGTGGAGTTCGAACTCCTGCTTCCCATGACTCAAGTGTGCGGAGCGGAATGTTATAGCGCCTGGAGAACTCTGCTCTGGAGACTCCTATATAATTTCTCATTTCTGTAATATTCACAATTGTTACCTCCTTCATATTGAAACAATACCACACATTGTACGGTATTGTCAAAGCTTTATTGCATAATTAAAATGATAACAGCTATGAGCTGATTCTTCTGTTCCTATGTCGTTGAGCAAAGCAGAAGTCGTTCGGTTCGGCATGGTAAAACGCTGGGAAAGATAACGCAGGGAAGCGCTGATTTCACCGTCCGGGCCACCGGAGTGCAGTACCCTATAATAGCCCCGCAAACCCAGTGTTTATGCGGGTTTGCGGGATTTTCAATTCAGGAAATAATGATGTCAAAAGACATTTTTCCGGATTCCTTATCATATATGATTTGTTCCACAACACTTCTGATCAGATTTCCCTTTTCTTCATAACCTACGTCTGGATTCTTCAGGACATCCGCAACAGAACGGATTTCTTTCAGGATTTCTTCTGTGTCAGGCTGATCTGCCTGTTCTTCCTGCAATAGCTGTGAAAGGGCAGCAGTCAATTCTAACCGATCTGATACCAGACGATCCTTATTATTCTTATATTCTTCCAGAGTATCTACGCCTGCCTCATAAGCCTCTTTGATTCTGCCTTCTCTCATGGCGAGCTTACTGATCTCTCTTTGCAACTGATCAATCTGTAGTGAATGATCAGTCTTTTTCTTTTTACACACATATGTAAATTCTGCTCCATCTAAGATCTGCTCAAAATAAGTTATCACAGCATCTTCGGCCTTTTTGACAGATAAGGCTACGGAAGTCTTATGAAATCCTTTTGCATATTTCCAGCACTGGAAATAAGGACACTTATTATTGCCAGTGTAAGAAAGTGTAGCTCCACAGACAGAACACTTTAAAAGACCAGATAGCCAGTGCTTGCAGGCAGATACGTTTCGCGCCTTGACCGGACGTTTCCGGGAAGTAATAAGCTTCTGACGCTTTTCATACCGTTCTCTGGAAAGACGTACCTCATGGTTTCCTTCAAATTCCACTCCGTTCCAGACAACAGTTCCGCAATAGAAGGGATTTCCAAGAATCCGGTCAACGCTACGCCGCTCGAAGAGTTTTCCACGTTTCGTCCGGTACCCGAGATCATTGCAACGTCTGGCAATAGCTGTCTCATCTAAGTTCTGATTATCATACAGGTCCATAATATAAGAGACAATGGCATATTCAGCCTCATTAATAACATAAGGCTTTCCATGTCCAACTGCAGTATATCCAAGACAGGGAGACGTCTGATAGCCTTTTTGCAGGGCTTTTTCTTTCATGCCACGCAAGACCTCACCCGACAATCGAATGGAATAGTATTCATCCATCCATTCGATGATGCGCTCGATCAGGCTGCCAAAAGGTCCCTCGATCAATGGTTCAGACACACTGATCACATCCACATTGTCTTTCTTGAGCATGCTCTTGTAAACAATGGACTCTTCCTGATTGCGGGCAAAACGACTGAATTTCCACACCAGGATCACATCAATGGGGTGAGAGGGCTGCTTCGCCAGGGCGATCATCTTCTGAAACTCCGGGCGCTTCTGTGCATGCCGGCCAGAAACACTCTCAGTAAAGATAAAGTCTCCGGATACAATCATATCATTCTTCTGAGCATAATCCAGCAGAAGGCGTTTCTGTGCATCAGGAGATAACTCTGTTTGGTCCTCTGTCGAGACACGGATATAGAGAGCTGCTACTTTACTACTCATAAATATCACCTCGGTTTTATAAAATATGTAATTTTAAGCATAAAAATAACAGCCACACAAACGTTTGGCTTGTGTAACTGCTCCGAAGATGATACAATATCTTTGCCAAAAGAAAGGGATCTCTTCGGAGATTCTTGAGCCGTCCCTGTTACCAGCGGGGGCGGTTTTTATTATAATAATTCAGAGATCGCAATTGATAAATCGGGATATATACATACTGGAATTTCATCGTCGAAAGAATACAATCCGGTACCCGATTCATTTTCAAAATCGTAGACATTTACGATACCTTTCAGGGGGTTTATAATCCAATATTCTCTGACTCCGGCCATCCGGTATTTAAATAATTTTATTCCGTAATCTTTACTCTGGGTAGCAGGAGAAACAACCTCAATTACCCAGTCAGGTGCACCATGACAACCTTTTTCATCTACTTTGTCCGGTGAGCAGACAACTGTTAAGTCTGGTTCGACATAGTTCTTGTTATCTTCATTCAGGAACACTGCAAATGGAGAGACATATGGTTTACAGGATCCGCTTTTACTTTTAATGTAATTGCGGATAGTAGCATACAGTTCACCGACGATTACCTGATGCCTGGTATTAGGTGGTGCCATCATATAGATCTGTCCATCAATCAGCTCTGCACGTTCGCCATCAGGAAGAGCGTAGATGTCATCTATTGTATAAATCCGTTCTTTGGGTAATGGCATAATGAAAACTCCTTTCGTTAATCCATTGATGTGATCACATATATACAAATGTTCGACTTGTGTAACTGCTCCGAAGATGATACAATATCTTTGCTAAAGTACTGGATCTCTTCGGAGATTCTTGATCCGTCCCTGTTACTAGCAGGGGCGGTTTTTATATGAATTTTTGTGTGATTAGCTGATTTAAACGTTCAAGCAAATCGTTTGGAAAACCCAAAACATCAAATATGCTTTGACCATTGAAATGTATGTCTTTATAAGGTGAAAGAATATTAAATAATTCGGATCTAAATCTGAATTATTAGATATTCTCAATTCAATCAATTTCTGGTGATTCCCCGTCATTCGAGGCATCTGTTCAAACGAGAATGTTTGGTTGCTGTTACCAGTAAGGGCACTTTTTGAAGACATTATTGAATGCAATGATAATTAAATAAACAGGGATTCTTCAAAAAATCTGCTTGTATAGGAATTAGGGCATCTTACCCATCCAGAAATATCAGCATCCTCAGCCCGGATATATATATAGGCACTGCCGCCAGAATATTTAATTTTATTTACAGTACATACTTCGTAAGCATCTGTTGTATAGATAATATTTCCGTTAGGGGCGTTCTTTATATTCAATGATTTTGCACATTTCCACATATTTTGTCCACCAAGAAGGGGATTGTATGATTTGGAATAAGTGACAGGATATGTAGTTTTGGAAAGCTTCAGAGAGCTTCCGGAAAGTTTATAAGTTATGGTATATTGAATAGAACCGACTCCTCCTGGCATTGACTGCATACGGATTTGAATGTAATTTGCACCAACTTTTTGAGTAAAACTATTATGGCGAGCATTGAAAGCACCTTTACGATGCGACATTAAATTGACAGCAGATACAAGTTTTCCAGATTTATAAGTCAATAATTTGTCGTAATCAATGTGATCATTATCAATGTCTTGGCATTTTAGCTTCAAAAAATGTTTATTTCCATTGAGAGTATAAAGATCTGCATTTACAAGATATATGTTTTGGGCGTTTAAACTAAAACTTTTTTTGCCATTCACCTCAATGTTCAGATAAGATTCCGACTTGAAATTTATTCGAATTTTATCAGCTTTGCCATCACCGGTGATGTCATATTTAGAGTATGCTACATTTGGCCGAATGGAAATGTTACTTTTTTGAGCTGCTTTAACAGTTAGCGGCATAGATATGGTGCTGATTGTAATTAGGGCAACTGTAAAATATTTTAATAATGTCTTTTTCATGTGAAAAACCTCCTGTATTCAAGAACTCATTCGCAGTTCTATGAGCTTTTGGTGATATCCAGTCATTCTAGACATCTGTTCAATAGTAAAATCTCTATATTCTTCCAATAGCGAATCTGGTAATAACAGCTCCGTTCTTTAATCTGCTGATGAAATCATATGTATCACCGCAAATGGTTCAAAATAAATAACATAATTATCAACAACAGCGTATACACCGTATTTAGAATGATAACACTGTATAGCCTCTTTTAAATATTCTTCCGTAGCGTTCAGATATTCAGCCATCTCATAAAGATTCCCACATCCTGCTTCATAAGCGCTGATCAGACCGGTAAGTCCAATCTTTAGATTATACCCATAAAGCCGAGCTCGATATTCCTGCTTTCGGCTTTCTACCTTATTCTGGTCTAAAATGTTTCCGGAGCTGGTGCGATAATGCCCGATTTCTTCGGCAAGCACACAGGATTTTTCTGCTTGTGTTTCTATATCCTTTCGGATTGCTATGTGACTGCCGCGGATCAGGCCATCATGTTCAGTAAGAGGTTGTTCTTTAACAAGTAACCCTTCTTGATCGGCAGCAGTCAGTAATTGTTCGTAATTCAATTGGGATCACCCCTTTAGCGATTAAAATAAAACGGTTCTCTCTAAGCTGTTTGCTTGTAGTCAACAACTGCAATTTCAGTCAGCATACCTTTAACTTTTTGAATAATTTCTTCAATTCGTTCAAGTGTTTCACCATTTAAGTATTCTTCCCCACATTGAGAACACTTTTCACAAGGAACATTCTTGATAATGATATAGCATCCCTGATAATCAGTCATGTAAGTTGTTGTAGAAGATTCAATATTACCTTTGCAGTAAAAACAAGTCATTATGCATTCTCCTTTCTGGTTTTGAAATCAGATTCCCATTTATCAAAACTGGGGAAATAAGCTGTTATAAGGAACAAATCCGATTCGTGATTTCCGATGACTACATGAAGATATTTATCTTCGATGCTCATCCCCAGAATTAAACAACTGGGGTAAGGATAATCATCTGGATATTGTTCGATGATTTCTCCATTCATAATACAGGCTATTACATCTTTTAAGAATATCCTACGCTGTTCCAGCCTTTTAGCTGCGTGGAGTGTAATACGAATGTTTTTAGGTATACATAGTTTACGCAATTCCAATATATCTAATGCCATATCATTCCTCCCATTTTGAATCATCATTCATAATATCCAAATCATGCTGAACACCTTCGGGTGTTTGCTCAACATCCGTCCGGGCATGAGCTGCAAGAAGATCTTCTTCCATCTGCTGGGCGGAGAGAAGGTTCTTAGAGTAGGCGAGAACCTTTCTCTGGTTATGAGGAGACAACTGATTGCAGATTTCTATGATTTCCTTGCACTGAGCAGAGACGGAAGAGTTCTGAACAGATTCTGCTTTATAGGGAGTTCTTTCCATAGGAACGTCAAAACCCATAAGCCATGCTTCACTTACGTTCAATGCATTTCCTAGAATAAAAAGCTTTTCTTGGTTAGGCTCTGTTTTTCCAGAACAGTATTGACTTATATCTGACTTATTCATTTTTACATTATACTTTTGACAATATGGAACAGTCAGATTAAGAATATCAACTTGCCGAAGTCCTCGCATATTCATTATTGTTTTTAAACGAATTGCAGTGTTTTCTTTCTTCATAATGTTCTCCTTTTCGTAATTGAAATATAACACATATTATACAAAAGTTCAATAATAAAAACCTAAAAGTTAAAAAAATTGAATTTTATGTTGGCAGAAAATGGACGACGTGATATTACACAGATAATTCAAAAGCTTGAACCGGAAAGGAGGTATCAAGTTGGCATTCGATTATAACAAGCTACGAGGAAGAATCGTGGAGATTTTTAACACTCAGTCGAACTTCGCAAGTGCAATGGGATGGTCGGAGCGCATATTGGCACTAAAGATGAATGGAATGTGTTCATGGAAGCAGATAGATATTTGTAAAGCAATACAGTTGTTGAAACTTACTATTGAGGACATTCCGATCGTATGTACTCGGGTAGGTCACTACTCTGTACTTACAGGATAAGAGCATATGAGAGGAGAGTCAACGAAAGTCGTTCGACAAACTGCTTAAATTTGTATAAACAGTAACCTATACATATCATTTCCCATACCATAAAGAAGAGGTGAGGAAGATGTCAGAATTAAAACTGGTAACAAGAAATATCCGTATTAATGGAATTCAGCATAAAGCCAGTGATATGTCAGAAGAAGAAATCAAATGCCTGCTCATCCAGAGACAGGATATAATTCTTCTGAATATGAATTACGAAAGAAAAGCCGCCGGTTAAGGCGGAGAAAGGAGGAACATATTAAGGTTGCGAATCATAGAATAGAAGACCTGGAAAGAAAAGGAGAATGATCATGGAACAGATCACAAACTATGTAAAACCGGAACTCATCGTAGTAGCTATTGCCTTATATTTCGTAGGAATGGCACTCAAACAGGCACAGGCAGTAAAGGATAAGTACATCCCGCTTATCCTTGGCGGAATCAGCATTGCAATCTGCGCGATCTATGTGTTTGCCACCTGCACCTGCGGTACCGGACAGGATATTGCAATGGCAATTTTTACAGCGATTACACAGGGAATACTGATTGCTGGTCTTTCTACATACGTGAACCAGATTGTAAAACAGGCAAATAAAGACGAATAAGGGATGAGAAACCATCCCTTTTCGCTCTATGAAAGGAGACGGACATGGAAATAAGAGGAATTGATGTATCTGCCTGGCAAGGGAAAATTGACTGGAAAACAGTTGCTGATTACGGCATGGGGTTCGCAATCCTGCGGATTACAGAAGCGGGAAACGTGATAGATAGCTACTTTGAGCAGAACTTCTCTGAATGCCGGAAATACAATATCCCGGTTGGGGCATATAAGTATTCTTATGCCATGACAGTTGCGGAGATACAGAGCGAAGCCAGAAAAGTAGTGGAAGTTCTGAACGGGCGAAAACTGCAGTATCCGGTCTGGCTGGATCTGGAATGGAATAATCAGAGAAGCCTCGGAGCTGAACAGATCCATAAATTGGCAGAAGCATTCGAAAAGATTATCACGGCAGCGGGATATAAATTTGGTATTTATTGCAATGTGGATTGGTACCTGAATGTAATTTGTAGCCATCTGAAAAAATACGATTTCTGGATTGCACGTTATCCGGCATCAGATAACGGTACTTTACAGGAACGACTCCGGCCGGACTTTGGTGTGGGCTGGCAGTATTCCAGTAAAGCAAAGATACCTGGCATCAGCGGAACTGTAGATAGAAATATATTTTACAAAGATTATAACGAAGCAAAAGATATAAAAAAGGAAAACGCAGTCATGACAAAGAGTGAAGCTATCAACGTAGTTCTGGGAATTGCAGAAGAAGAGATCGGGTACCTGGAAAAGAAAAATAACAGTAAGCTTGACAGCAAGACTGGAAATGCCGGATCAGCAAACTATACAAAATATTGGAGAGATATAAAACCATCCTATCAGGGGCAGCCCTGGTGCGCAGCGTTTATCTCCTGGTGTTTCATGAAAGCTTTTGGTCTGGATAATGCAAAGAAACTCTTAAAACACTGGCCGTATGTATACTGCCCAACCTTAGGCGTCTTATTTGTAAAAAATGCCAATCCAAAAGTTGGAGATATTGTTATATTTAAACACGGCGATACATTTACCCACACCGGCTTTATAACAAAAGTAGCCGGAGACAGGTTCTGGACGATTGAGGGAAATACTTCCGGAGCATCCGGTATCGTGGCAAATGGTGGCGGGGTGTGCCAGAAGAGCTATTACAACAGTAATCTTCCGGGGACAAAATTTTGTACACCGGACTATTCAATTGTTTTATCTGCAGATAAAGATGAAACAGACAAGACAACAAACCCAGAAGGAGGCGGCTACATGTTTAACCCAGAGACAGTAAAAGCAGGAGACAAAAATACATCTGTGCTTCTCTTACAGGAAATATTAAGAGCCAGGGGCTTTAAAGGCAAAAACGGCAAAGCCCTGAAACTTACATGGACAGCAGATGCAAACACGATTTACGCTCTGAAAGCTTATCAGGAATCCAGAAAAGAAGTTCTGGAAGTGGATGGTATTTGCGGATCTGCTACTTGGAAAGATTTAATTGCGATTTAAAGTAAATATAAATAAAAAAAGAGTAAGGGTACAATGAGTACCCTTACCCATAAGATATTGTATCAGCTTCATTGCTTCTTATATATTATAGGGTATTACACTATGGGCCACCGTACTGGCTCATGATATACTGTGCAATTTTTGCATTGGGTTGTGTGATATTGATCGGATATTGAAGCCTTTTTTCATAATTCCACATAAATTATCTGCACGCTCCTTCCTTTTCCCATGGGAATGGCTGTTCCATCCATTTCCAGATGGATTCTCCGGTCTGATCTGTAATGTCAATAATCAGGGGACCATATGCTTCGGCGTATTCTTTTAATAGCTTTTTTCGTTCCTGCACAAGTTCGTGACAGTAAGTCAGAGCCTTTTCATCACAGGGATGTGTGTCAAGGTACAGAGTCATATCATTGACTGCGAAACTGACCTGATCGATACGGTTTAATAACTGTTTTTGGGAGCAATCTGTTTTCATCTTCGAATACCTCTCTTTCCACAAAATGGTTTGCATAACTGTGGGAAAATGGTTCCTGCATTTAATGCATACTGCAGTGGGAAATTCTCTGTAAACTTCTGGCAGGGAACATATGCCATTGCAGGTTCCAGATACTGAAGATGCGAAAACATTTCATGTTTTTTTTCTTTGACACCCGGTATAGTACAGCTACAGTCTGTCGTGTTTCTGACAGAGCATTCGGAACTGTTCATATTTCTATTTGAAGGCTGAGGCATATTCATACCGCAGGTACGGTTATAAGGGCGGTTGCCGGAACATCCCATCCGATAATTTTCCATATATAATTCCCTTCTCTGAAAACTGTTTACATTATATTTTATGTCATGCTCATAAAACCGTGCTCATACAAGTCGAAATTTCATTGCCATAGTGAAGATTCGTTACTGTTCACATACCACTATCCCGCGAGGTGTTTTGGCATGAATATGCCAAAATCCCGAGACATAACGAAGATTCATATCGTCTGACAGACAGATTTCTTTTTGCTTTCGAATATGCTATTATATATAGGAAATATTTGCTGCCTGCCAAGTGTCAGCATCCAAAGAAAGTCGGGAGGTACATAAAGATGAAACTTACAATATTGGGAACCGGAAATGCAAAGGTAACGAAATGCTATAACACCTGTTTTGTGCTAAATAAAGATAAAGAATATTTTATGATAGACGGAGGTGGCGGAAATACAATTCTGAAGCAGCTGGAGGACGCAGGAATCAGCTGGAAAGAAATCAGAACTATATTTGTGACACATAAACACATCGACCATCTGCTTGGAATCATCTGGATGCTTCGTATGTATTGTCAGGGAATGGCAAGAGGACAGTTTGGCGGTGAAGTGACTATCTATGGACATGATGAAGTGATCAGCCTGCTGAAACAGATGGCAGAGATGCTTCTCACACCAAAGGAAACGAAATTTATCGGAGACAAAGTTCATCTGGAAGAAGTAAAGGACGGAGAAGATAGAACGATTCTGGGACACAGGGTGACATTTTTTGATATTCTGTCTACAAAGGCAAAACAGTTTGGGTTCTGCATGGAGTACGCAGAGGGAAAGAAGCTGACCTGTTGTGGAGATGAGCCATATAATGAATGTGAACAGAAATATGCCAAAAACAGCACATGGCTTCTTCATGAAGCATTCTGTCTGTTTTCTCAGGCAGATAAATTCAAACCATATGAGAAACATCATTCTACTGTAAAGGATGCCTGTGAGCTGGCGCAGAAACTGGAAGCAGAGAATCTGATTCTGTATCATACAGAGGATAAAAATATTTCCAGACGAAAGGAGCTCTACACAGAAGAAGGCAGACAGTATTATAAAGGAAATCTCTGGATTCCTGATGATCTGGAAACCTACAAATTATAAAAAGACAAACCTCCGGAGTGTGTCTGAAAAAGGCTTTCTGCAAGATGTGCGTCACAATTTGTGGGATATTTTGCCCGGATGAGGGCGCCGTAGCGGGCTACGGCAACTGAATTCGGGTGAAATATCCCGCAAAGTGGGGCGTGCAGATTGCGGGAATGATTTTTCAGACACGCTCCGGGATACAGGATGAAAAAACTGGGCTCCGGAGGCTTACCTTTTTTACAGCAATCTTTTTAAATGTATCATTTATGAGGGTTGCCATAGTGATTATGCTGTATGGTCCACATGTGTTTTGGTGTCGGAAGACAAAACTTCACATGTAGTATGATCCTGTGAAAAAGTTTCCATAATTCCTGAAATAGTCCTGTGCAGATAAGGACGGTACTCAGCCAGAGACACAGGCTGCTGATACAGAATGCAGCTGTAGCAGGTGGAACCTACCAGCTCAATGATCGTAAAGAGCATCAGTTCCGGATTTTTATAATGTAGTCCGCTTTGAGCAAGCATATCCAGATAGGACTGATAAAAATTATATTCGTCGTCAGGCATTTTTTCCTCAAAAGCACCCTTGAAGACACCCCAGGCAAGATTCTTTGAAATAAACAGCAGGAGAGTACGGTCTTTATTCAACTCAGTAAGAATGTAATCTATAATAAAATGTACCTGCCTGTCAAATTCGCTGATATGTGCATTCTGTACAGCCTCATGGGCCCGGAAAAACAATTCTCCGGTCTTGTGGGAAACCAGTTTATTCCGGATATCATATTTGTCCTTAAAATAGAGGTAAAAAGTCCCCTTGGCAACCCCGGCCTGATCTACAATATCTGAAATTGTAGTTTTGGTAAGTCCCTTCGTCGTAAAAAGTTCAAAGGCAGTGTTGAAAAGAGCATCTTTTTTCTTCTTTTTATTTAGCTCCAGTTTTCCCATTTCAGATTCATTCCTTCCTCTACTGTATACATAACATTTTAACCGAATCAGGTAAGTCCCGCTGCGGAGTTTGCGAAAAGCAATAAGCGTCTTACTGTTCACAGCAACATAAGCTTACTTTGTAATTATATTGTGATCATATATAATTACTATTTTAAACAAAAATGACTGGAAGTCAATATTACATTTTTGTTCTGGAAAAATTTAGACAAATTGTGAAGAATGATTATTGACTGAAAGTCATTTTTGTTATATAACATTCCATGAAATAAAAAATGACTGTTAGTCATAGAATGATCAAACAGTATCAATAATAAAGAAAGAAGAGGAGAAAAAGATGATTAAGGTAGGAAAGTGGATTGCAAAACACAAGATACTGATCATTATCATCGGAATTGCATTGCTGATCCCTTCATATCTCGGTATGGCGGCGACCAGAATCAACTACGATGTACTGAGTTATCTGCCGGATACCCTTGAGACAGTTGATGGACAGGACATTATGGTAGATCAGTTTGGGATGGGAGCCTTTTCCATGATAGTGGTGGAGGATATGGAACTGAAGGATGTAGCTGCTCTGAAAGAGAAAATCGAAGCAGTTGATCACGTGAAAAAAGTACTGTGGTATGACAGTGTCCTGGATGTTTCCGTTCCTGTAGAAATGCTTCCGAAGGATTTGAGAGAGGCATTTTTTAACGGAGATGCAACTATGATGATCGCGTTGTTTGATAATACAACATCATCAGAAACTTCCATGGAAGCTGTGACGCAGATTCGTAAGATTACTTCAAAGAATTGTTTTGTCAGTGGAATGACAGGCATTGTTACTGATATCAAACAGATCGCACTTAAGGAAATGCCGATTTACGTTGTGATTGCTTCCTGCCTTTCTCTGATAGTGTTGCTCCTTGCAATGGATTCTCTGGTAGTTCCGGTTTTGTTTTTGCTCTGCATTGGTGTTGCAGTCTTGTATAATCTTGGAAGTAATATTTTTCTTGGTCAGATTTCATACATCACTCAGGCACTGACAGCAGTCCTGCAGCTTGGTGTTACCATGGATTATTCCATTTTCCTGCTGAACAGTTATGAGGAGAATAAGAAGCGGTTTGAGGGTGATAAAGAGAGGGCTATGGCACATGCCATCAATGCAACCTTCAAATCTGTAATCGGAAGTTCTATTACAACAGTAGCCGGATTTATCGCACTTTGCTTTATGACCTTCTCACTTGGACGTGATATGGGTATCGTAATGGCCAAGGGAGTTGTTATCGGTGTTCTGTGTTGTGTTACTTTGCTCCCTGCTCTGGTGCTTACTTTTGACGGAGCCATTGAAAAAACAACACATAAGCCGCTGCTTCCAAGCTTTGATAAGGCATCTGCTTTTATTACAAAGCATTATAAAGTATGGCTGATCATTTTCCTGGTAATGCTTTTCCCGGCAATTCATGGAAATAACAATCTGAAGAATTACTACAATATTGACAAGTCACTTCCTTCCACGCTGGACAGTAATGTGGCAAATGCCAAACTTCAGGAAACCTTTGATATGAATAATGTTCATATGGTGTTATTAAAGAAAGGTCTGACATCAAAAGAAAAAACAGAAATGCTTGACCAGATCAAGGATGTTGATGGTGTAAAATGGGCACTTGGAATGGATTCTTTCGTAGGTGCGGCATTCCCGGATACCATGATCCCAAGTAATCTGAAGAAGATGCTGGAAAGCGATGAGTACGAGATGGAATTTATCTGCTCCAAATATAAAACAGCCACAGACGAGGTAAACAATCAGATTGATGAGATCCAGAAGATTGTAAAAGCATACAGTCCGGAATCCATGGTAATCGGAGAAGCACCTCTGACCAAGGATCTTCAGGATGTTACGGATGTGGATTTAAAGACTGTAAATACTATTTCTATCCTGGCAATTTTCATTATTATCATGGTTGTGTTTAAATCCATTTCGCTTCCGTTTATTCTGGTTGCAGTTATTGAGTTTGCGATTTTTGTCAATATGTCCGTTCCTTATTATCAGGGAAAGGAAGTGGTGTTCGTAGCAAGCATTGTTATCGGTTGTATCCAGCTGGGAGCTACTGTTGACTATGCAATCCTTATGACCAGCAGATACCAGAAAGAACGTGGTCTTGGAAAGAGTAAGAAAGAATCCATTGCCATCGCACATAAAACTTCCATGAAGTCAATTGTGATCAGTGGCTGCAGCTTCTTTGCAGCAACTTTCGGAGTTGGTCTTTATACACAGGTAGATATGATCGGAAGTATCACAAACCTGCTTTCACGTGGAGCTGTGATCAGTACACTGGTGGTATTGTTTATACTTCCGGCTATGTTTATGATATTTGATCCTCTCATCTGCCACACATCTATTGGGTTTGCAAAGAAGAAACCAGCAAAAGAGAAGAAACAGTGATTCAGGATTTTTAAAAAGAAGCTTATTGTAAAGAGATAGAATAAAGGAGTAAGTTATTATGAACAGAAATAGAAAGAAAGCAGCTGCAGCAACGCTTGCAGCAGGAATGGCTGTAGTTCTCGGAGCAGGTACTGTAATGGCAGCTGCTTCAACAGGTGATAATGGATTGCAGAAAGAAGAAACCGTTTATGTAAATACAACTGCCGGAGGAGAAGTAACGGATGTCACAGTATCTGACTGGCTGAAAAATTCCGGAGACAGTTCCAATTCTGAGGTGAAAGATGCCTCTGATCTTCAGGATATAAAAAACGTAAAAGGTGATGAAACATTTACTCAGAATGGAAATGATCTGACCTGGAGTACTGATGGAAAGGATATTTATTATCAGGGAAAGACAGAGAAAAATCTCCCGGTTTCCGTAGGAATTAAATATTATATGGATGGAACTGAGGTTTCTCCGGAAGCTCTGGCAGGAAAGACAGGACATCTGAAAATGGAAGTGACATATACAAATACTTCTAAAACAACCAAAACAGTGAATGGCAAAAAGACTGATATTTATTCACCCTTTGTTATGGTGACAGGAATGATCCTTTCTACAGATAATTTCTCCAATATTACAGTAGATAACGGTAAGGTTATTTCTGACGGAAGCAGAAATGTTGTTGTCGGTTTTGGTATGCCGGGAATGAAAGAAAGTCTGGATATGTCTTCTGATATTGCAGATGAAGTGAATATCCCTGAAGGATTTACAGTGGAAGCAGATGTTACAGACTGTGAGATGAATTCTACATTTACCGTAGCACTTACAGATATTTTCAAAGATATTGATCTGGATGATGTGGATGGACTGGATGAGCTGAAGGACTCAATGAAAGATCTGACGGATGCAGCAGTAAAACTGGTAGACGGAACCAAAGATCTTTATGATGGAACCAATAAACTCAATGACAAATATAAAGAATTTTATGATGGAATCGGAACTTTGAAAAGTGGTGTCAGTGATCTGAATGACGGAGCAAAAGAACTGGATGACGGAGCAAAGGAATTAAGCAGCGGAGCACAGACACTGAATACAGGGGCACAGACTTTAAACAGTGGTGTTTCCTCTTATACAGCAGGGGCAGATACACTTTCAGATGGAATCAAACAATATACAGCAGGAGTAGATACACTGGACAGCAAGATGGCTGAATATGAGGCTGGAATGAAATCTCTTTCCGATGGTGTAAATGCATATGTTGCAGGCGGCAATCAGCTTGCAGGCGGTGTGCAGAGTTATGTAACAGGAACAACTACTCTGACAGACGGAATGCAGCAGTATATTGCAGGAGTTAATCAGCTTGCAGGCGGTGTGAGTCAGTATGCAGGTGGTATTAAGAGCTTAGTGGATGGAATTGGTCAGGTTGTTCCGGGAATTGATACTGCTGTAAATGGAATCCAGACTGCTGTAGAAAAAATGACAGCTCTTTCATCTAAAATCGATGCAAATCAGATTGCTAATTTCAGTGACAGCATGACGGCTTATACAACAGGCGTTTCTGATTACACTTCTGCAGTTGGCCAGTATATTGAAAGTGTAGAACAGCTTGCATCAGGACTGAGCCAGCTTGAGAGCTCACTTAAAAACATGGGAGCTTCCACAGCTTCAGAAATAGAAGAAAGTGCAAATGCAATGTCCGGACAGTTAAATGACAGTGCTGAAACCATGAACAGTCAGGCAGATGCAATTGAATCCTGGATCAGTGATTCTGCAGAGGCTTCTGTAGATGCATCTTCTGTAGATGCAGGAGTTGCAGCAGTCAGTAGTCAGCTGGAAGCAGCAGAATCTGCTTTGTATAATATTGATACCAGCAATATGGATGATGAAACAGCAGCTGCTGTAGAAGCTGCGATTGATGGTGCGTTAGGTTCTATTCAGGCAGCTGAGGACAGTGCATCTAATATTGATACATCTACAATTACAGCCTCCGCACCTGATACGTCAGCATTGCAGTCGGCAGCAGACGCTTTAAGGGCATCTGCGTCCAGTGCAGAATCAACAGCAGATGCACAGGAAGAGGCAGTCAACAGCAGTGTTGAACAGATGAAACAGCAATTACAGGCATTAACTCAGGGAATGCAGACAGTGCAGGAGACTGTATCACAGTTAAATGCAGGTGCAAAAGAGCTTACTTCTAATGATGGCACATTAAAAGCAAGTGGAACCCAGCTTGCTCAGTCAGGAACCCAGATTGCTACAGCAGTAAATCAGATGAGTACATTATTTACCGGACTTGGACAGCAGCTTCCGGAAATGCTGCAGGGAATCGATCAGCTGAAAGCAGGCTCTGATCAGCTGACTACTGCAAATAAATCTCTCCAGAGTGGATATGAAAGCCTTGCAAAAGCAAGCACAGAACAGATGATTTCCGGCGCAGATACACTGCTTAGTTCCGGAAAGACACTGACAGATGGAATTGCACAGCTTCAGGGCGAAAATAATGTTAATGCACAGACACTGTTAAAAGGAGCCAAGACTCTTAAGAGCGCAAGAAAGAGCCTGACCAGTGGTATGTCTCAGATCAATTCTGCAACAGGTCAGATTACAAGTGGTGTGGAAACTCTGGCATCTAACAGTGGAACACTGTACAGCGGAGCAGATCAGCTTTCTTCGAACAGTTCTACATTAAACAGCGGAGCATCTAAGCTTGCATCAGGAACCCAGACACTTGTATCCGGAGCACAGACCCTTGCATCAGGAACAGGCAGCCTTGTATCTGGCACTCAGACATTAATGGATGGTGCAGATAAGCTTTCTGATGGCAGTGATCAGCTTAAAGATGGTATCAGCGATCTGAATGACGGAGCAAAAGAACTGAACAAAGGACAGAAGAAATTCTATAAAGAAGGTATTAAGAAACTGGATGATACAGTAAACGGAGATCTTCAGGATATTCTTGACAGATTTGAGGTAATCCAGTCTGACGATGTAATGTACACAACATTCACAGACAAATCCGGCGATATGGACGGAAATGTTAAATTTATTTTCGAATCTGACCCGATTGAAATCAGTGATGATGAGAAATAGATATCATAAACCTGAGACATACAGAATAAGGGAAAGATGAACAGCCAGACTTAACTAAAATGGGGCGGATGCAATCAGGCAACTGCCCCATTGCTTATGAAAAAGCTTTCTGTTATAATAAAAAAGTCAGATGGGAATTTTAGAAAACAAGAAAGCATCAGGTGATTAAATGGAAAATACAAAATCACAAAAAAAGTCGTATTCAACAGCATCTTCCAAGAGCAGGGCGCGTCGAAAAACAAAAACAGATTATTATGATTACAGTCTGGTAGCAGTTATTGTACTGCTGACCTGTTTTGGGCTTATCATGCTGTACAGTACAAGCTCCTATATGGCTCAGATAAATTACGGAAGCGACATGTATTTTTTTAAAAAACAGGCCATCATCAGCGTGGCATGTATTATCATGGCACTGATCATTTCCAGGCTCAATTATCGGATACTGAACCGTTTTAGCACAGCTTTGTATGTAGCGGCACTGGTGTTGATGGCACTGGTAAAAACACCGCTGGGGCAGTCTTCTCATGGTGCCCAGAGATGGCTGAATCTTGGACCGGTTCAGTTCCAGCCGGCAGAGCTTGCCAAGATAGCAGTTATTGTCTGCCTCCCATATATGATCGTGCATATGGGAAAGAAAGTCCATACCTTAAAGGGCTGTATGGTTCTTGCTGTTGTGGGAGGCGGACTGGCACTGGCTGCATATGTATTTACGGACAATCTGAGTACAGCAATTATTATTTTCTGTATTACTGCAGGACTGATTTTTGTGGCTCACCCGGATATTAAGATTTTTATGATTATTGCAGGTGTTGTTATTGCGCTGGCAGTGATCGGAGTCATTTTTCTGAATGCAACAGTGAGTGTTGATGGAAGTGGAAGCTTTCGTCTGAGACGAATCATGGTATGGCTTCATCCGGAAGAATATGCGGACAGTTGGGGGTATCAGACAATTCAGGCATTGTATGCGATTGGCTCGGGAGGATTTTTTGGCAGAGGACTTGGAAACAGTATTCAGAAGCTGGGAAGTGTACCTGAGGCACAGAATGACATGATTTTTTCAATTATCTGTGAAGAACTGGGGATTTTTGGAGGTCTTATCGTGCTGATGCTTTATGCATATCTGTTATACAGGCTGTTTGTTATTGCACAGAATGCACCGGATATGTTTGGCTCACTTATGGTCAGTGGGATTTTTATTCACATAGCATTGCAGGTTATTCTTAATATTGCGGTTGTTGTAAACCTTATGCCGAATACAGGTGTCACTCTTCCGTTTATCAGTTATGGAGGTACGTCGATCGTATTCCTTATGGCAGAGATGGGACTTGCGCTGAGTGTGGCAAGGCAGATTAAATTTGAGGAATAAAAAATGTAATAAAATAGTGCTTGACAAACAGGAGGGAAGAATATATACTTTGAACATCAAAGTAATCAATCCCGATAAAACCAAATCTGAATAAATGAGACGTATTTACTGGTCTGACGGATGATAAGGTTGAAAACAAGAAAAAGCAGAATCATCATCTGCTTAACAAAAATAATAAAAAACAAGTGATAACCGGAGCAGGAAAAAGAGAAGCATTCCGGGGCTTGAATTAAAGGAGAAGAGAAAATTATGTTAGAAAAAATGAGTGAAATGATCGCAGAGCAGTTAAATTGTGATGCAGCAGGAATTACTGCTGAAACTTCTTTCAAGGATGATCTTGGCGCAGATTCACTTGACCTGTTTGAGCTGGTTATGGCTCTGGAAGATGAATACAATATTGAGATCCCGGCTGAAGATCTTACAGATTTAACAACAGTCGGAGCTGTTATGGATTATCTGAAAAACAAAGGTGTAGAGGCTTAATCATATAGAAATGACAAATAACTCCTTGGAGCCAGAGATGGCTTCGGGGAGAATTTTTTGACATTATAATTTGAGTATCAAAATATTTTAAACTAAAATAATTTGCAATCAGAAACAAATTGTTATCATCTGATATAAACATAAAAATAAAGGAAAGGAAAATGATATGTCTAAAATTGCATTTGTATTTCCGGGACAGGGCGCACAGTATACAGGAATGGCGAAAGATTTCTATGAAAAATATGCTGTAAGCCGCAAAGTATTTGAAAACGCATCAAAAGCATCCGGGCTTGATGTAGAAGCTTTATGCTTTGAAGAAAATGACAGATTAAATATTACAGAATATACACAGATTGCCATGCTGACAGCAGAAATTGCAATCTTAAGAGCTGTAGAGGAAGCCGGAATCAGGTCTCAGGTAAATGCTGGACTGAGCCTTGGAGAATACGGAGCACTGGTGGCCTCCGGTGTTATGAAGGAAGAGGATGCATTTACTGTAGTGCGAAAAAGAGGAATTTTTATGCAGGAGGCATATCCTACAGGTGGTGCAATGTCCGCTGTTCTTGGAACAGATGCAGAGCTGATTGAAAAAATCTGCAATGAGACACAGGGAATTGTATCCATTGCAAATTATAACTGTCCGGGACAGATTGTGATCACAGGCGAGGAGACAGCAGTTGCAGCAGCAGGGGAGGCATTAAAGGCAGCAGGCGCCAGACGTGTGATTCCTCTTAAAGTCAGTGGCCCATTTCACTGTGAGCTTCTCAAAGGCGCAGGGGAAAAACTGGGACAGGAACTTGAGAAGGTAGAAATCCAGTCATTTACAGTACCTTATGTGACAAATGTAACTGCACAGTATGTGACAGGACCGGAGCAGGTAAAGGAATTGCTTGTCAGCCAGGTTTCATCCTCTGTGCGCTGGCAGCAGTGTGTAGAACAGATGATTGATGATGGTGTAGATACTTTTATTGAGATTGGACCGGGAAAAACTCTGACAGGATTTCTCAAAAAGATCAACAGAAATGTAAAAGCATTACATGTTGAGAAAACAGAAGATCTGGATGAAGTGAGAAAGGAGTGTCTGTAAAATGCTGAAAAATAAAATTGCCCTGATTACAGGTGCAGGACGTGGAATCGGACGAGCCATTGCTATTGCTCTTGCAAAGGAAGGTGCAGAGGTGGTTATCAATTACAATGGTTCTGAAGAGAGAGCGAAGGAAGTAAAACAGACCATCGAAGAAAACGGTGGAAAAGCTTCCATATATAAATGCAATGTCAGTGATTTCGTAGCCTGTGAAGCAATGATCAAAGATATAGTTAAAGAATACGGACACCTTGATATTCTGGTTAATAATGCAGGAATTACCAAAGATGGTCTGATCATGAAAATGAAAGAAGAGGATTTCGATTCTGTACTTAATGTAAACCTGAAAGGTACATTCAATACAATCCGTCACAGTGCCCGTCAGATGCTGAAACAGAGAAGTGGAAAGATCATCAATATTTCTTCTGTTTCCGGAATCCTCGGAAATGTGGGCCAGGCAAATTATGCTGCATCCAAAGCAGGTGTGATCGGTCTGACAAAAACAATGGCAAGAGAGCTGGGCAGCCGGGGAATTACGGTAAATGCCATTGCACCCGGATTTGTAGACACAGAGATGACAGAAGTACTCTCAGAAGAAATCAGGGAAAATGCATGTAAGCAGATTATCCTGGGACGTTTCGGAAAGCCTGAGGATATTGCAAATACAGCAGTATTTCTGGCATCAGACAAAGCAGACTATATTACAGGACAGGTCATCAGCGTAGATGGCGGTATGAACGTATAAATAAGGAGAACAAAATGAGAAGAGTTGTAATTACAGGTATGGGAGCAATCACTCCGGTAGGCCTTAGTGTAGAAGAATTTTGGAACAGCGTAAAAGAAGGAAAAACAAACTTTGCAGAAGTAACACGTTTTGATTCCACAAATTACAGAGCGCATATGGCAGCAGAGATCAACAATTTTAATCCAAAGGATTATATGGATTTCAAATCTGCAAAACGTATGGAGCTTTTCAGCCAGTATGCGGTAGCAGCAGCAAAAGAAGCTATTGAGCAGTCCGGACTGGATATGACAAAAGAAGATCCCTTCCGTGTAGGCTGTAGCGTGGGAAGCGGTATCGGAAGTATGCAGGTGGTAGAGAAATCCTGCGAAATTCTCAACACAAAGGGACCAGGAAGACTGAATCCTCTGATGATTCCTCTTCTGATCTCCAATATGGCATCCGGAAATGTTTCCATTCAGTTTGGACTCCGCGGAAAGAACATTAATGTTGTAACTGCCTGTGCAACAGGAACCCACAGCATTGGAGAAGCATACCGTACTATTCAGTGCTCTGATGCAGATGTTATGGTTGCAGGTGGAACGGAAGCAGCTATCACACCAACAGGCTTTGGTGGTTTTGCGGCACTGACAGCATTGACCTCATCCACAGATCCTGAGAGATGTTCCATCCCTTTTGACAAAGAAAGAAGCGGTTTTGTAATGGGTGAGGGTGCCGGCGTGGTAGTTCTGGAAGAACTGGAGCATGCCAAAGCACGTGGAGCGAAGATCCTTGGCGAGGTTGTCGGATATGGTGCAACAGGAGATGCTTATCACATTACATCCCCTGCAGAGGACGGTTCCGGTGCTGCCAAAGCTATGGAATGGGCTGTAAAAGAAGCAGGAATTTCCACAGATGATGTATGGTATGTAAACGCACATGGCACAAGCACACATCATAATGACTTATTTGAAACAATTGCCATTAAGAAAACATTTGGTGAACACGCAAAAGAAATGAAAATAAATTCTACAAAATCTATTACAGGACATCTTCTGGGAGCTGCCGGTGCAGTGGAAGTGATCACCTGTGTAAAAGAACTTCAGGAAGGTCTGATCCATCAGACTGTTGGTTATAAGGTGCCGGATGAACAGTGTGACCTGGATTATGTAGGAAACGGTAATGTAAAGATGGATATCAAATATGCACTTACCAATTCTCTTGGCTTTGGCGGACATAACGCATCCTTACTTATTAAAAAGTACGAAGACTGATCACGTAGATAATAAATGGTATGGTGATTTTGAAAACAATATACGACAGTGATCTTATAATATAGCTATTTCAGCAGGAGGAAATAAATGGAACTGGCAAATATATTAGAACTGATCCACGCAGTCAGCGATTCAGATCTCACAGAATTTAACCTGCAGGACGATACCTTAAATATTTCCATGTCAAAAGAGAAAACAATTGTACAGCAGATGGCAGTCAATACTGATCCGGCAGATGCTCAGCAGTATCAGCCGGTAGTGCAGCAGGCTGTACATGTAGAATCCGTCAATGCTGTTAACGATGAAGTACAGACAGGAAGTGTGGTAAAATCTCCTCTTGTAGGTACCTATTATGCAGCATCTTCTCCGGAAAATCCCCCCTTTGTAAAAGTAGGAGATAAAGTAAGCAAAGGTCAGGTCCTTGGCATTGTGGAAGCAATGAAGCTGATGAACGAGATTGAATCAGAATTTGATGGTACAGTAAAAGAAATCCTTGTAGAAAACGAGCAGATGGTAGAGTTCGGACAGCCGATGTTTGTGATAGAATAGAAGAAGGAGGTAAAAAACTATGAAACTTACAACAAAAGAAATTATGGAGATCATTCCCCACAGACACCCGTTCCTCCTGATTGATACTATTGAAGAACTGGTGCCGGGTGTGAAGGCAACAGGAAAGAAATGTGTTACCTATAATGAGCCGCATTTTGCAGGACACTTCCCACAGGAACCGGTTATGCCGGGAGTTCTGATCGTTGAAGCGCTTGCGCAGACAGGTGCAGTTGCAATTCTGAGTAAACCGGAAAATAAAGGAAAGATCGCATATTTTGCATCAATCAACAATGCAAAATTCAAGAACAAGGTAGTTCCCGGAGATACCCTTACTCTCGAAGTAGAGATCATTAAGGAAAAAGGTCCCATGGGAGTGGGAAAAGCAAAGGCAACAAACCAGGACGGTAAGGTAGCAGTGATCGCAGAGCTGACTTTTGCAGTAGGAGCATAACAGATGTTTAATAAAATTTTGATCGCCAATCGTGGTGAGATTGCAGTGAGGATCATCCGGGCATGTCGTGAGATGGGAATCCGCACAGTAGCCGTATACTCAGAAGCAGACAGAGATGCCCTGCATACCCAGCTTGCAGATGAAGCAGTATGCATCGGAAAGGCACAGTCATCAGACAGCTATCTGAACATGGAGCGAATCTTAAGTGCTACCATTGCCACAAAAGCAGAAGCAATCCACCCGGGATTTGGATTTCTCTCAGAGAACAGCCGTTTTGTGGAAATGTGTGAGAAATGTAATGTGGCATTTATTGGTCCTTCCGCAGAAGTAATTTCCAGAATGGGAAATAAATCTGAGGCGAAAAACACAATGCGGAAAGCTAAAGTCCCGGTAGTGCCCGGCACAAAGGAACCGGTCTACACAGTAGAGCAGGCTTTGGAAGCTGTAAAGGAAATCGGTTTTCCGGTCATGATCAAAGCATCAGCAGGCGGCGGTGGAAAAGGAATGCGTGTAGCCGGAAATGAACAGGAATTTGCCAAATTGTTTGAGACAGCACAGCAGGAGTCGGTCCATTCCTTCTCCGATAATACCATGTATCTGGAACGGTTTGTGGAGAATCCCAGACATGTTGAAGTGCAGATTCTTGCGGATAAATACGGAAATGTAGTTCATCTGGGAGAACGAGACTGCTCTGTTCAGAGACGTCACCAGAAAATGATCGAAGAGTCTCCATGTATCGCAATCTCTGATGATCTGAGAAAGAAAATGGGTGAGACAGCAGTACGGGCAGCAAAGGCAGCTGGCTATGAAAGTGCAGGAACCATAGAATTTCTTCTGGATCAGTCCGGAGAATTTTATTTCATGGAAATGAACACCAGAATCCAGGTAGAACATCCGGTAACAGAATTTGTGTCTGGTGTAGACCTGATCAAAGAGCAGGTCTGCATTGCGGCAGGTGAACCGTTAAGCGTTCAACAGAAAGACATAGAAATCCGCGGTCATGCCATGGAATGCAGAATCAATGCCGAGGATCCTGAGAGACATTTCATGCCATGCCCTGGTAAGATCACTGACTTACATCTTCCCGGTGGAAACGGAATCCGCGTGGATACAGCAGTTTATAATGACTACGCAATCCCGCCCTACTATGATTCTATGATTGCCAAGATCATTGTTTATGACAAAGACCGCCGCAGTGCCATTCGAAAGATGATCAGTGCACTTGGAGAAGTTGCCATCGAAGGAGTAAAAACTAACGTGGATTTTCTGTATGAACTTCTCAATCAGCCGGATTTTCAGGAAGGAAATATCACCACAGATTTCATTCCGCAGCATTATCCGGATCTGTAAAAGAAAACTGGTGCAAATATATTTTATAGTTCAGCAGAAATTACATATTTATTATTGAAAGGTAATTGATAAGCAAATCGATAAAATAATTTTTGACAGAATTAGTTTGATTAATAGTTATTAACGTTATTTTGTTGTCTGAAAGAACATCAAATTGGGTTACATAAAGGAGCAGGATTTTAATGGCAAACTTGAAGAGATTTTTTAAGAAAACAGTTTCAGAAGACCGGCATAAACAGGCCGCATCTGTTTCCGTACCTGAAGGCTTATGGATCAAATGTCCAAAGTGCGGAGAAATGGTTTACAGAGAAGACGTAATATCCAACGCCTATGTGTGCCCGAAATGCGGAGGATATTTCAGAATCAGTGCGAAACGCCGGATCAAAATGATCGCAGATAAAGGAAGTTTTAAAGAGTGGTTCACAGGAATTGACAACAGCAATCCACTGGACTATCCGGATTATCCGCAGAAAATTGAGGATCTGAGAGAAAACACACACCTTGATGAGGCAATTCTCATCGGAGAAGCCACCATCGGAGGAATCCGTACAGTGATCGGAGCCATGGATACCAGATTTCTCATGGCTTCCATGGGATATGTGGTGGGAGAAAAGATCACCCGCTCATTTGAAGAAGCAACAAAACAGGGACTTCCGGTCATTTTGTTCTGTTGCTCCGGCGGTGCCAGAATGCAGGAAGGAATCGTATCACTGATGCAGATGGCAAAAACCTCCGCAGCTATTAAACGTCACTCCCAGGCAGGGCTTCTCTACACATCTGTGCTGACAGACCCGACTACCGGTGGCGTTACAGCAAGCTTTGCCATGCTTGGAGATATTATCCTTGCAGAGCCAGGCTCACTGATCGGATTTGCCGGCCCGAGAGTCATTGAACAGACTATAGGTCAGAAACTGCCGGAGGGTTTCCAGAGACCGGAATTTCTTCTGGAACATGGATTTCTCGACGGAATTGTTGAACGAGGCTCTATGCGGGATGTTCTTTCGCTGATCCTGAAACTGCATGATACCAGAAAATGTTACGGAGAATTTCCACAGGAAACATCTGCCAGATCTTTCGATACTTTTGGCAAAAAGAAAAAGCAGAAGAAACAAAAAAATCTCACAGCCTGGGACAGAGTCCAGATTGCCAGAAGCAGTGACCGTCCGTCAGCAGCAGAATATATTGATGCCATTTTTGATGATTTCATGGAATTTCATGGTGACAGAGGTGTCAGAGACGACAATGTCATCATCGGCGGCATTGCTACACTGGACGGACAGCCCGTTACAGTAATCGGAATCCGTAAAGGGCATACTACAAAAGAAAACATCAGATGTAACTTCGGAATGCCATCACCGGAAGGGTACAAAAAGGCTCTTCGACTGATGAAACAGGCAGAGAAATTCGGACGTGCAGTCATTGCATTTGTAGACACTCCGGGGGCATTCTGTGGACTGGAAGCAGAAGAACGGGGACAGGGCGAAGCCATTGCAAGGAATCTTCTGGAAATGTCCGATTTGAAGGTGCCGGTTCTTTCGGTTGTAATTGGTGAAGGCGGCAGTGGCGGTGCACTTGCACTTGCAGTTGGCAATGAAGTCTGGATGATGGAAAATGCAACCTACACCATCCTTTCACCGGAAGGCTTTGCATCCATTCTCTGGAAAGACAGCAGAAAGGCACCGGAAGCTGCGGAGGTCATGAAAGTAACGGCGGCTCATCTGAAAGAACTGGGAATCATTGAACGGATCATACCGGAGGAATATCCTGCAAGTGAGGAGAATTTGCCGGAAATTGCAGAGTATATGAAGATCAGAATGAAGCAGTTTCTGGAGAAACAGACTGGTAAAAGTGGACTGCAGATTGCACAGGAACGGTATGAGAGGTTTCGTAAGATGTAGCACGATGTTAAAAGGGACGCGCAGAAAAATATTTTATTTGGAGTGCGGTTTCGGGGTCTAAGATATTCTAAGCTCTCAGAAATCTGCTAAAGGCATGAGCCGTCTTGTCAAACTCGCTCCGTTGCAAACTTCGCTCAGACAGTGATGCAGCCGGCTCATAACGCAGATTTCTGAGAACTAAGAATATCTAAGACCCCTGCAAATGCACTCCAAATAAAATATTTTTCTGCGCTGTTTTGTTGCATGTTGTTATGCGTTTTCTTAGGGTTTCTATAGTTATATTGTACAGTAGATATATTATTTTGGTTAATTATTCTGCGAAGTCAGGAGTGGTGCTTTCTTTACTGTTGTACGGTAAATATGTTATATAGCCAATAGTCAGCATGGGAAGCGATAGTGTCCGGGGGTGAATTTGAGGGTTCATTGTAGTTCTTGGCATTTGGGAAGACGCGTTATGAGCCAATCGTTTCACTGTCTGAGCGAAGTCGGAGACGTAGCGAGTTTGAGAGAGTGGCTCATGATTTTAGCGGCTTCCCAAATGCCTAGAAATACAATGGTTCCGAAACTGAGCCCCCGGACACTATCGCTTCCCATGCGTCCCTATTCAAAAAACATTAAAATTTTCCCCTATCCCGACTTGAAATAAGAAAGCCTCTGACGTATAATAAACCCGAAAGTAGAAAGGCGCTGCTTTTAAGCAGGGTCTTTTTTTACAGATTTTGAATATATAAAAAATTCAGGAGTGAAAAAAGTTATGACCAAGATCAGAACAAGATTTGCACCAAGCCCTACAGGCAGAATGCATGTTGGAAATTTAAGAACAGCATTATATGCATACCTTATTACAAAACATGAAGGCGGAGATTTCATCCTCCGTATTGAAGATACAGACCAGGAACGTTACGTAGAAGGCGCTGTAGATATTATCTACCGTACTCTTGCAAAAACAGGACTTCTCCATGATGAAGGTCCGGACAAGGACAAAGGCTTTGGACCGTATGTTCAGAGCGAGCGTCAGGCACAGGGGATCTATCTGAAATATGCACAGCAGTTAGTAGAACAGGGTGATGCATACTACTGTTTCTGTAAGAAGGAAGAACTGGAAGGTATGAAACGTGTTGTGGCAGGAAAAGAGATTTCCATTTATGACAAACGCTGCCTTAAACTTTCCAAAGAAGAAGTACAGCGTCGTCTTGATGCAGGAGAACCACACGTAATCCGTTTCAATATGCCAACAGAGGGAACTACAACATTCCATGATGTAATCTACGGAGATATCACAGTAAACAATGAGGAACTGGAAGATCTAATCCTGATCAAATCTGATGGATACCCAACTTATAACTTTGCAAACGTAATCGATGACCATTTAATGGAGATCACACACGTAGTAAGAGGTAACGAGTATCTTTCCTCAGCTCCGAAATACAATCGTATCTACGAAGCTTTCGGATGGGATATCCCGGTTTATGTACATTGTCCGCTGATCACAGATGAGACACACCAGAAGCTTTCCAAACGTTGTGGACATTCCTCTTATGAAGACCTGCTTGATCAGGGATTTGTTTCAGAAGCAATCATCAACTATGTGGCACTTCTCGGATGGAGTCCTTCTGACAACAGAGAGATCTTTACACTGGATGAACTGGTACAGACATTTGATTATCATCATATCAATAAATCTCCGGCAGTATTTGATATTGCGAAACTTCGTTGGATGAATGGTGAGTATATCAAGAAAATGGATGCGGATGAATTCTATGAGAGAGCACTTCCGTATATGAAAGAAGTTCTGAAGAAAGACTACAACTTCAAGAAGATTGCAGGAATGGTACAGACCAGAATCGAAACATTCCCTGACATTCCGGCTCTGATTGACTTCTTTGAGGAAGTACCGGAATATGATTCCGCCATGTACTGCCATAAGAAAATGAAGACAAATGAAGAGACTTCTCTTACAGTATTAAAAGAAGTACTTCCGGTTCTGGAAGAACAGGAAGATTATACAAATGATCCGTTATTTGAAACATTAAGTGCATTTGTAAAAGAGCATGGTTATAAGAACGGATATGTAATGTGGCCTCTGCGTACTGCTGTTTCCGGCAAGCAGATGACGCCGGCCGGTGCTACTGAGATCATGGAGATCATCGGTAAAGACGAGACAATCAAACGAGTAAAGGCAGCTATTGAGAAATTAAGCAAATAAATATGAAGAGAAATCCATCTCAACTTCGGGCAATCACTCACCTGTCAGGACCTATGATGGTCCTGGCAGGTCCCGGCTCGGGGAAAACTTCCGTTATTGTGGAGAGAACTGCATACATGATCAATGAGGGGAAGATACCGGCTTCTTCTATTTTGGTTGTAACTTTTTCCAGAGCAGCGGCAACAGAGATGAAAGAACGGTTTTTGAAATTCGTGGGACAGAACAGAAGCGAAGTGACTTTTGGAACTTTCCACGGAATTTTTTATGGGATTTTGAAAGCGGCCTATCATCTGAGTGCGGCCAATATTCTTTCTGAGGAAGAGAAATTCAGTATTCTACGTGAGATGACTGAGAAATATGGACAGGAAATGGCTCAGGAGGGAGATTTCATTGAAGAAGTTGCCAGGGAAATCAGTGTCGTAAAGGGGAACTGTATTTCTCCGGAGCATTATTATGCATCCTGTTGCTCGGATGAGATATTCAGGGACATTTTTCATGGCTATAAGCAGGCTCTGAAGGCGAAACGCAAGCTGGATTTTGATGATATGATCCTCTGTTGTTATGAACTTTTTTCTCAGAGACAGGATATCCTGAATGCATGGAGAAGAAAATTTGTCTACATTCTGGTGGATGAGTTTCAGGATATCAACAGCTTACAATACAAGATTTTGCAGATGCTGGCGGCACCTGTCAATAACCTGTTTATTGTAGGGGATGATGACCAGTCCATCTATCATTTCCGGGGCGCAAGACCAGAGATTATGTTAAATTTTACAAAGGATTATCCGAAGGCAGAGACAGTCCTTCTGAATGTGAATTACCGGTGCAGTAAGAATATCCTGCGTACAGCCATGAAAGTGATCGGATGTAATACCAGACGTTTCAAAAAGCAGCTGGATACTCCAAATGAAGAAGGGATGCCTGTGACGTGCAAGGAATTTGATAATCCAAGAGAAGAGTATATGTGCGTGGTGGCAGCACTGAAAAAAAGAATGGAGCGCGGCGAGGATCTGCTGAATACGGCAATCCTGCTTCGTACAAATCAGGAATCGGAAGGTCTGATCAATGTGCTGATGGAATATCAGGTTCCTTTTACAATGAAAGAACAGCTTCCCAATCTTTTCCGCCACTGGATCTGCCGGGCGCTTCTGGCTTATCTTGAAATGGCAGCAGGAGACAGGAGCAGGAAGAATTTTCTGGAGATCATGAACCGGCCAAATCGCTATATTTCCAGAGAAGCATTGAATAGTTCGCAGATTAATTTTAATGAACTTCGGGAATATTATAAAGACAAAGACTGGATGTGCGACAGGATTACCACACTGGAAACGCATCTGAGGATTCTTGGTACTCTTTCCCCTTTTGCTGCGATTAATTTTATCAGAAAAGGAATGGGATTCGAAGAATACTTGCGTGAATATGCACAGTATCGTAAAATAAAACCAGAGGAACTGCTTGAGACCCTGGACCGGATCCATGAGAGTGCAAAAGGCATGAAAACCCTGGCGAAGTGGCAGGCTTACATAGAAGAATATACGAAGCGCCTGAATGAACAGGCAAGGAAACAGCAGGATAAAAAAGAAGGAGTGACTATATCCACACTCCATGCGGTAAAAGGTCTGGAATATGATATTGTGTATATTCTGAATGTTAATGAAGGAAGCATTCCATATCGCAAGGCGGTTCTGGCAGAAGCAGTGGAAGAAGAACGAAGATTGTTTTATGTAGGGATGACCAGGGCGAAAAAGAAGCTGGTGCTTGCCTATGTGAAACGCCAGTATGAGAAGGAACGGGAGCCTTCCCGGTTTCTTGAGGAGACAGGCCTATGAATAAAGGAATTATTTACTGTACAAAAATACGGGAAGAATATGAAGGCGCACATATGGAGCATATGATCGCAGAGAAACTTCTGGAAATCGCACTGAAAAAAGAATATGGAATCAATCTGTACAATGAACCCAGAGCAGAGGGAGAACATGGAAAACCATTCCTTTCCTATCGTCCGTCCCTGCATTATAATATCAGTCATTCCGGAAAATATGTGGTATGTATTCTGGCTGATCAGGAGGTTGGAATTGATGTGCAGATTCATTGCAGAGCCAATTATGAAAGAATGCTCAGACGTATGGTACCCCGGGAACAGTATCTCGAAATTCTCTCAGATATAAATGTGGGAAAGAAATTTTTTGAACAGTGGGTACTGAGGGAAGCTTATATCAAATGGACCGGTGAGGGGCTTTCCAGAGACATGAGGACTATATCCATGGATGAAGGCAGTCATATGCTGCTTGATATGGAAGACGGTTACAGTGGAGCAGTATGGGCAATGAATCCCATGGAAATCAACTGGAAATATGAAGACATCATACTTGGGTAAGACATGAACAGACAAACGAAGAAAGAAATCCGGAGACTGGCAGTGAAGATTCTTGTAGCAGTACTGGCACTTGGACTGGCTTTCTGGGGATATGCTTTCGTATACAGGGGTAAGACGGAACCTCCTGCAAAATATCCGGTAACCAACCAGGATGCTGCAGTGTATTCATTACGTGGACAGATACAGATGCTGTCGCAGCAGGAGGAGTTAAATACCTTTGCCTTTGAGGGCAGAAAAAAAGAAAAAGAGTACGGAACTTATATTATTCCCGGACTGAGATATACAAGAACATTCCTGAATGCAGAGGGTACAAAACAGGCGGTATGTACTTCCATGACTCCTCAGGGACTTGCAGTGACCGATGAGTATGTACTTGTAAGTGCCTATTGTCATACGGAAAAACATAACTCTGTTATTTATGTGATCAACAAAGAAACTCACAGATTTATCAAAGAGGTAGTCCTGCCAGGTCTGCCTCATGTAGGCGGACTTGCCTATGATCAGGAACATGATATGCTGTGGTATTCTTCAAATACCAATGGAATCGCGCAGGCGATCAGCATTAAGATGGATGTGCTGCGTGACTATAATTATGCGGATAACCATATGCCTGTGCAGGTAAATCAGACATGTAGTCTTTATGGAATCGTGAGAGATTCTTTTATGACTTTCTATAAGGGGTGCCTGTATGTAGGATGTTTTAACAAATATACAGAGAGCACCATCGCGAGATATGCGGTGGATTCAAAAGGTGATCTGGTGAATACTTTTAATGAGGAACTTGGCATGATGTTTGAAATGGCGGTTCCGCTGGATTATTCTACAATATCAGAACAGGCACAGGGAATGGCTTTTTATAACGATAAGCTGTTGTTGTCTCATTCTTTTGGTATTCTGCCATCCAGGATTGTTTTTTATGAACAGTCGGATAAACGTCTGTATGTCAATGAAAATTCTGCAAGATCATACAGAATGCCTGAGATGATCGAGCAGATTGTTGTAGAAGGGGATGAACTTTACGTACTCTTTGAATCAGGAGCTTATGCGTACAGGGGGTATGCAGGAAATGTGGTAGACCGGGTTCTGAAGCTGAATCTGATAAAAATGGAAGAGTCTTATCAGGAAGAGTACTAAAATCGGTTTGTCCACATATATTAAGTGTAAAGAGGTGAGACATATAGAAGCGCAGCAGATTGAAAACCTGTTTGCCGGAAATATCCGGAATCTTTTAATGGATGCGAAGCTGGATTATGATAAATTATATGAGATACGCCTTCGTGTAGGGCGTCCGTTGTTTTTAACTTATGACGGAGGAGAGTGTTTTCTGCGAAAACCGGGTCAGGAACAGTATCTGGTGACAACGGAAGATCTGAAAGAAACACTGGAATATGTCACAGGATATTCCCTGTATGCTTATGAGGATGAGATCAGACAGGGATTTATCAGTGTTCAGGGTGGTCACAGAGTAGGTGTGACCGGAAAGGTAGTGTTGGATCGGGGCAGGATCATGGGAATGAAATATATTTCCTGCATCAATGTCCGTCTGGCACATGAGATTCAGGGATGTGCGGATAAGGTGATGCCTTATATCCGTACAGAGAAATGGGTTGCAAATACATTGATCATTTCACCGCCAAGGTGTGGAAAGACTACGCTGCTCAGAGATATTATCAGGCAGCTCAGTAATGGATGGGCCAATACCCAGGGTCTGACAATAGGTGTGGTGGACGAGAGAAGTGAGCTGGCAGGCTGTTATCAGGGAATTCCTCAGAATGATCTGGGAATGCGTACAGATGTGCTGGATTGCTGTCCGAAATCAGAAGGTATGCAGATGCTGGTCCGTTCCATGTCACCGGATGTGGTTGCAGTGGACGAGTTAGGCTGTGAAGAGGATTTCAAGGCAGTTGACTCAGTGATCCATTGTGGATGTAAGCTGATTGCGACTGCACATGGAAGCTGTCTGGAGGATGTTCTGGATCAGCCATTCTTTTATAAGCTTATGGGCGAGAAAGTATTTGAACGTTATATTATCCTGGACAAAAATGATCAGGCAGGATGTCTGAAAGCTGTATTAGATGAAAATGGAAAAGTATGCTTAGAACAGTAGGATTGTGTGTAATTGTAATTTCCGGTGTCGGTTGCGGTTTTGCCATGAGCAATGAACTTGGCAGACGCAAAAAGATGATGGAAATGATCTTACGGATGATCATCCTCCTAAGAGGAGAAATACGTTATGGAAATAAATCTCTGTACGATGCCTTTACAGGTGCTTCCGGGAAACTGGAAGGGAAGTACAGAGAATTTTTTATACTTACGGCACAGAAAATGAAAGAAAAAACAGGGGATTCCTTTGGGACAATCTTCAGAGAATCGGCCGGAAAGTGTCTGAATCTGGATTGTCTTTCGCAGGAAGAGAGAGACAGATTTTATTCACTGGGAGATCAGCTTGGTTATCTTGGACTGGATATGCAGCTAAAACAGATGGATCTGATGGAAAAGGAAACAGAATATGCGATCAGGGAACTCAGGAAAGATTTTTGTGAAAAAAGAAAATTATACCGCAGTATGGGAATACTGGGCGGAATATTTGTGGCTGTTTTTTTTTGGTGAGCACGTATTTATAATCTGTTTCTTTACTGTGTAGATTACTGTTTTGCTATATCTGGCAGCAGAAGCCGGAAAGGAGAGACTGTGGAGGTAAGTCTTATTTTTAAAATCGCTGCAGTAGGGATTCTGGTTTCTGTTCTCTGCCAGATCCTAAAACACAGTGGAAGGGATGAACAGGCATTTCTGGTAAGCCTGGCGGGGCTCCTGATGGTGCTGTTCTGGATTGTTCCATATATTTATGAACTGTTTGAAAGTATTCAGCAGTTGTTTGTGCTGTGATTTCAAATCAACTGTTATGGCAGTTGACAGAACAGAAAGAGGTTTGAATGGCATGGATATTGTGAAAGTTTCAATCATGGGTATCTGCGGAATGATGCTTGGTTTTATTCTAAAAGAAACCAGACCGGAATTTGCTGCACTTGTGACCATGATGACGGGTTTTCTGATTCTTGGTCTTGCAGCAGGAAAAGTTTCTTATCTGTTTGAAACCATGAACAGGCTGAGAGAAAGCTTCCCCATAGACAGCAGTTATCTCACAGTTCTGGTTAAGATTATCGGGATCACATATATCGGACAGTTTTCATCTGCAATCTGCAAAGATGCCGGATATCAGATGATCGGAACACAGATCGACCTGTTCTGTAAACTGTCTGTGATGGTTCTGAGTATGCCGGTACTGCTGGCAATTCTGGATACGATTTCGGAGTTTATGATATGAGGCAGGATAAAGAGAGAAGTATCAGGGAACAGGCAGATCTGTGGAAAGGTTACTGGTGTATACTGGCATGTATACTTTTGGTGGGAAGAGTGTCATATCTTACATTCTTTCAGAATCATATAGTATCCGTATATGCGGCTGCGCAGACAGAGCAGAAAGAAGATTCTTCAGTACAGATCCTGCAGGAGAATCTAATGGAAGAGATACAGATTGATGATGTGCAGAAAATGTTGGATGAGATTATGGATGACCATGTTTTTTCTGTCAGGGAAGCACTGATGAATATCATAAACGGGGAGGAGCCTGTTTCAAAAGAGACTGTACGGAGCTTTTTGTACAGTCTCTTTTTTTCGGATATGGAGAATGAAAAAGGATTAATACTGAAACTTTTACTTGTGATTTTTATTGCAGCGGTGCTGGCAGAGTTTGCTGATGTTTTCGGAAACGGACAGGCTGGCAGTATCAGCTTTTATATTGTCTATCTTGCGCTGTTTACAATGCTTATGGAGAATTTTTCAAGGCTTGGAAGTACGCTTACAAACTGGCTTCTTGGACTGATGGATTTCATGAAAGTTCTTTCTCCGGCTTATTTTATGACAGTGGCTGCATCAACCGGATCATCAACGGCTGCTGCATTTTATGAAGGGATTTTGCTGATGATCTGGGCGGTTCAGTGGCTTCTTGCAAATCTGTTTCTGCCTGCTGTAAACCTGAGTTTGCTTCTGAAAATGGTTAATTATTTGTCAAAAGAGGAGATGCTTACAAAAATGGCAGAACTTTTGGATGTAGCTGTAAACTGGGGGTTGAAAACTCTTCTGGGAGCTATTGTTGGTCTGCAGATTGTGCGGAATATGGTGAGCCCGGTGATGGATGCCATGAAACGTTCTGCTGTTGGCAAGGCAGCGAGTGCGATTCCCGGCATTGGAAATGCAGTGACCGCTGTAACAGAATTAGTGCTGACCAGTGCAGTGATGGTGCGAAACAGTTTTGGCGCAGTAATCGTGATCCTTCTGTTGCTGATTGGAGCAGGACCGATTATCCATTATGGAAGTCTTTCTCTGGTTTATCGTTTTCTGGCTGCGATTGCACAGCCAATTTCTGACAAAAGAGTTGTGGGAGCCCTGAGTACAATGGGGGAGGGATGTGCAATGCTTTTAAAGCTTTTGCTGACAGCAGAAGTACTTTGCATGCTGACATTCCTGATAGTTGTAGTTTCTGTATCCTGATGAACTGACAGAAAGATTGCCGGAGGAAACATATGAAAGAAGAGCTGTATTTATGGATTCGGAATCTGGCAGTATTTTATATCTTTTTCACTGCGGTTCTGAATCTGATACCTGACCAGAAGTATGAGAAATATGTACGCTTTTTTATGGGCCTGCTGCTGATTTTTATGATGAGTACCCCGATATTTTCCATTCTTGGAAAAGGTTCGGAACTGACGGAAAGTTTTCTGGATAATTTTTCTGAAGAAAACAGAGAGAAAGAACTCCGGGAATTTCAGAATATTCAGAAAGTCTATCTGGAAAAAGGTTACGAACTGGAACTGGAACAGAAAATCCGGGAAACTCTGGAAAAAAGAGGCATAGAAGTATATAAGGTGAAAGTAAATATAGAAGGGGAGGAGACGCAGGCAAACCTTGTACTGAAGACAGAAATTTCTCAGGAGGAGAGAAAGGAGCTTAAAGATGCGCTGGTGGAAGAGTGGGGACTTAAAGAAAACAGAATTTGTATCCAGATTGTCCGAAATGAATCCGGCAAAATGGGGAATCCTGTTGCTCATCGGAGTACTTCTGGCAGTAGCGGCGATGCCTGTATCCAGTAAGCAGCAAAAGAAAAATACGGCAGGAGAGCAGAGTGAAGATATGCAAAAAAGTGTTCTGGAAGAGAAACTTGAAGCATTTCTTGAAAATACGGAAGGGGTGGGAAAGGTACAGGTTATCCTGATGACAGATGAGAAGAAAGACAGGCAGAGCTTCTATAATTCAGAAACCATACAGGTGACCGGTGTTCTGATTTCTGCGGAAGGTGGAGGAAATCCTGTAGTGGTCCAAAATATTCAGGAGGCGGTCATGGCATTATTTCAGGTGGATGCTCATAGAATTAGAATAATGAAAATGAAATGAGGAGATAAATGTGAAAAAAGTCATCGGAAAAAATCAGGTCATTATTACATCGCTGGCAATTCTGATTGCAGTGGCAGGATATCTGAACTTTGCAGATGTAGATCTTGGATTCAGGGATAAGGAGGCAAGTACGGACAGCAGCAGTATCCTTGAAGATGCAGGATATGATCTTACAGATGAAACTGCTCTTCTGGATGAAAATCAGGCAGATGGAGGTCTGACTGATAACAGTCTTACAGACAGTCAGGAAACGGATACTCCCGGGGAGGCTGTGTTTACGGGTTCTACAGGATTTGCCGCACAGGCAAAGATCAGCAGAGAACAGGTGCGCTCACAGAACAAGGCAGATCTGCAGGACATTATCAATAATGAAGAAATTGATGATGAAGAGAAGCAGGAGGCAATACATACGATGGTCTCGATGACAGACCTTTCAGAAAAAGAAGCGGCAGCAGAGCTTTTGCTGGAGGCGAAGGGCTTTAAGAATGTAGTTGTAAATCTTACTGGAGAAACTGCGGATGTTGTGATCCCTGAAGCAGAACTTTCTGATGCACAGAGAGCACAGATTGAAGATATTGTAAAAAGGAAAACAGGAATTGCGCCAGAAAATATTGTGATCACCCCACTGAAGGAGAGTGAAGATGCAGAAGATACAACACAGACAGATGAAACATCAGCAGATACTTCGTATGAGGAAGACAGCGAAACATCAGCACAGCCATATGAGGATACCGCAATCGATACAACTGATATTTATGACTGATATTTTGATATGAATATGCGAACATATATCTTGACAGAAAAGAGGTGCATATACTAGAATAGGAATGCTGTAAAAAAATAGAAAACGTAACTGATACCGGCTGTTGCCGGTGTTTTATGCAAACAATTATAAGAAAGCGCAACAGGAGGCTGAACGTGTCTAAGTATACGAATGAAATAGAAAAAAGAAGAACATTTGCCATTATTTCCCATCCGGATGCAGGTAAAACTACACTGACTGAGAAATTCCTGCTGTATGGCGGAGCAATCAATCTTGCCGGAAGTGTTAAAGGTAAGGCAACAGCCCGCCATGCAGTGTCAGACTGGATGGAGATCGAAAAAGAGAGAGGTATTTCCGTTACTTCCTCTGTTCTGCAGTTTCATTATGATGGTTACTGCATTAATATTCTGGATACACCGGGACATCAGGATTTCTCGGAGGATACTTACCGTACACTGATGGCAGCAGATTCTGCAGTCATGGTAATCGACGGTTCCAAGGGTGTGGAGGCACAGACCAGAAAACTGTTCAAGGTCTGCGTAATGCGCCATATCCCGATTTTTACATTTATCAATAAGATGGATCGTGATGCAAACGACACATTTGACCTTCTTGATGAGATTGAGAAAGAACTTGGCATCGCAACCTGCCCGATCAACTGGCCAATCGGTTCCGGTAAGAAATTCCGCGGTGTTTATGACCGTGATACAGAGAAAATACTTACCTTTTCTGATACACAGAAAGGTACCAAAGAAGGTGTGATCGAGGAAATCCCGTTAAGTGACAGCCGGGCAGATGAGATTATGGATCCGGAGCAGAAAGCACAGCTTCTGGATGAGATTGAGCTTCTGGACGGCGCAAGTGCAGATTTTGACCAGGAGCTGGTAAGCAAAGGTAAGCTGACACCTGTATTCTTCGGATCTGCGCTGACAAATTTCGGTGTGGAAACATTTCTGGAACATTTCCTGAAGATGACAACATCACCGCTTCCGAGAGTGTCTGATATTGGGGAAATTGACCCCATGGATGATGATTTCTCAGCGTTTGTATTTAAAATCCAGGCAAACATGAACAAGGCACACAGAGACAGAATCGCATTTATGAGAATCTGTTCCGGTAAATTTGACGCTTCCCAGGAAGTATATCATGTGCAGGGTGATAAAAAGATGCGTCTGCTTCAGCCACAGCAGATGATGGCAGAATCCCGCCATGTGGTAGATGAGGCATATGCCGGAGATATTATCGGTGTTTTTGACCCGGGTATCTTTTCCATCGGAGATACAATCTGTGCACCCGGTAAAAAGTTTGCATTCGAAGGTATTCCTACATTTGCACCGGAACATTTTGCGAGAGTCCGTCAGATTGATACTATGAAGAGAAAACAGTTTGTTAAAGGTATCAATCAGATCGCGCAGGAAGGTGCTATTCAGATTTTTCAGGAGTTTAATACCGGTATGGAAGAAATTATTGTAGGTGTTGTAGGTGTCCTGCAGTTTGATGTTCTGAAATATCGTCTGGAAAATGAATATAATGTAGATATCCGTCTGGAAACACTTCCATATGAACATATTCGCTGGATTGCAAATAAAGAAGAAGTAAAAGTGGATAAGATCATTGGAACCTCTGATATGAAAAAAGTTACTGATCTTAAGGGAAATCCGCTGCTCCTCTTTGTAAATTCCTGGAGTGTGGGTATGACAGAGGACAGAAATCCTGGCTTAATATTAACGGAATTCAGTAAATAACCCTTTTCATTTATCTGTCGATTTGGTATAATGAACAAAGATTAAAGAATCCCTCAGGAGGTTTTCAGATGGCAGAGAAAAGAATAACATATAAAATACAGGATTTAGGAGGCATTGGTGAGGTCCAGATCGCAGATGAAGTGGTCGCTATCATTGCCGGACTTGCTGCTACGGAAGTAAACGGAGTTGCTTCCATGGCAGGCAATATCACAAACGAACTGGTAAGCAAACTTGGAATGAAGAATCTTTCCAGAGGTGTTAAGGTTACTGTACTCGAAGGAGTTGTAACAGTAGACCTGAACCTGAATATCGAATATGGTAAGAACATTCTTGAGACAAGTAAGAAAGTTCAGGAGAAAGTAAAATCATCCATAGAGAATATGACAGGTCTTGAGGTTGCAGATGTTAATATTCATATTGCCAGTGTAGATATGGAGAACGAAAAAGGAAAGTAACCCTTTCCTTTTTTGTGTACTTAAGAGATATTTAGAAAGGAAAGCTGTTTATACAGCAAAAATTATGCGAAGAAGAGAGCAGAGAGAACATATTTTTAAATTACTGTTCATGACAGAATTTAATTCAGAGGAAGAGATGAGTGAGCAGCTTTCACTTTATTTTGATACTCTGGAGGAACTTTCAGAGAAAGATCAGGAGTATATGAGCCGGAAATACCGCCATGTACTTGAAAAATTAGACGAGATCGATGCACTGTTAAATGAGACAAGCAATGGCTGGAAGACAAAGAGAATGAGCCGCGTTGACCTGACTGCCCTGCGTCTGGCAGTGTATGAACTGAAATATGACAAAGATGTACCTACAGGTGTAGCTATCAATGAGGCGGTAGAGCTTGCCAAACGTTTTGGCGGTGAGACTTCCGGTTCCTTTGTAAACGGTATCCTTGGCAAGATTGCCAACAGTGAAAGCGAAGAAAAATCAGAATGAAAAACACATATTCTGTAGGTCAGGTAAACCGTTATATCAAAAATATGTTTACCCAGGATTATTTACTGCAGAAGATTTATGTAAAAGGCGAGGTGTCCAATTGTAAATATCATACAAGCGGACACATCTATTTTTCCCTGAAAGATGAGACAGGAACATTGAATTGTGTGATGTTTGCCGGACACAGACGGGGACTTGCATTTGCCATGAAAAATGGCGATAAGGTGATCGTTGGCGGGAGTGTGGATGTATATGAACGCGACGGCCGCTATCAGATGTATGCAAAGGAAATTACTCTGGAAGGTGCAGGTGCTTTGTATGAGAGATATCTTGCGCTGAAACAGGAACTTGAAGATATGGGAATGTTTGCGCAGGAGTACAAGCAGCCCATTCCGAGATTTATCAGACGTCTGGGTGTGGTAACTGCACCGACAGGTGCGGCTGTTCAGGATATCCGCAATATTTCCTATCGAAGAAATCCCTATTTACAGATTATTTTATATCCGGCTCTTGTACAGGGGGCGGGTGCGGCAGAAAGTATTGTAAAAGGAATACAGATGCTTGATAAGACAGATGTGGATGTGATCATTGTGGGAAGAGGCGGCGGCTCTATTGAAGATCTCTGGGCGTTTAATGAAGAAATCGTGGCCAGAGCTATTTTTGAGTGCAGTACACCCATTATTTCCGCAGTAGGTCATGAAACGGATTTTACAATTGCTGATTTCGCTGCTGATCTGCGAGCTCCTACTCCTTCTGCTGCGGCAGAGCTTGCGGTGGATGATTACAGAAGTGTGATTGAAGCAGTAAGTATTTACAGGCAGCGGTTATATCGTGCAATGAGTGGTAAAATGGATCTGTACCGCAGCAGACTGGAGCATTTTCAGACAAAATTTGCTTATCTGAGTCCGGAGAACAGGCTGCGGGAGCAGAGACAGCGTCTGGCAGATCTGGAGAATGCTGTACAAAATGGAATGAACAGGAAACTTCAGGATGAGAGACACAGATTGTCTGTTTATCTGGAACGTTTTGCAGGACTTTCCCCTTTAAAGAAACTGAATCAGGGATATTCTTATGTGGCAGATAAATATAAAAAGACATTGACAAGTGTAGAACAGGTACAAAATGGGGATACCATTTATATATCTGTGACAGACGGTACGATAGAAGCAGATGTTACAGGTACGGTGAAGGAGGAGAGAATCTATGGCGAAGAAAGAAAACTGTGAGCAGTTACAGGAGGAGAAATCTCTGGAAGAGATGTTTGCAGAACTGGATCTGCTGGCTGAAAAACTGGAAAACAGAGACACATCGCTGGAGGACTCTTTTATACTGTACAGACAGGGCATGGAACTTTTGAAACTTTGCAGCGGGAAGCTGGATACAGTGGAGAAGAAAATGCTGCAGCTTAATGAGGATGGTACATTTAGTGAATTTTCAAGATGAATTAGCAAAGAGAACGGAAGAAACAGAGAAAGTGATCAGAAGCTTTCTGCCTGCAGAGGCGGGATTCGCCGGAACAATGGCTCAGGCTATGAATTACAGTATGCTGGCAGGAGGCAAGCGCCTTCGGCCAATGTTGATCCGGGAGACATATCGCCTGTTTGATGGTAAGGAAGAAGTTGTAAAACCGTTTATGGCAGGAATGGAGATGATCCATACTCATTCCCTGATCCATGACGATCTTCCTGCACTTGATGATGATGATTACAGGCGCGGCAGACTGACTACACATAAGGTATATGGGGAAGCCATGGGGGTGTTAAGCGGTGTTGCGCTGCTTAATTACGCATACGAAACCATGTTTCAGGCATTTGCCCTGACAAAAGAGCAGGATCGGGTAATCCATGCGTTGAGAGTGGTCTCACAGAAAACAGGCATTCATGGAATGCTTGGAGGACAAAGTGTTGATGTGGAAAATGACGGAAAGCCCCTTGAAAAAGAGATGCTTGACTATATTTACAGAAATAAGACGTCAGCATTGATCGAAGCCTCCATGATGACAGGCGCAATTCTTGCAGGAGCAAATGAGCAGGAAGTATCTGCAGTGGAGAAAGCTGCCGGAAATATAGGACTGGCTTTCCAGATTCAGGATGATATTCTGGATGTGACCAGCACTGTAGAAGAACTGGGAAAACCTGTACACAGTGATGAGAAGAATAATAAAGTTACTTATGTGACTCTTTTTGGAACAGAGAAGGCTGCTGAACAGGTGGAAGAACTCTCAGAGAAGGCAATCGATCTGCTGAAGAGTCTGAATAAAAATAACGAGTTTCTGTATTTGTTAATTGAAAAATTAATAAACCGCAGAAAATAAAGGAAGGATACAAATGATTCTGGAAAAGATTAAGAAACCCAATGATATCCATAAGATACCATTGGAAGATTTCGAGCCTCTGGCAGCGGAGATCAGGGACTTTTTAATCCGGTCAGTAAGTCGGACAGGCGGACATCTTGCTTCAAATCTGGGAGTAGTGGAACTGACTCTGGCTCTTCATAATGTGCTGGATTTTCCGGAAGACAAACTAATCTGGGATGTAGGACATCAGGCATATACACATAAGATTCTTACCGGAAGAAAAGATGAATTTAAGAATCTGCGACAGGAAGGTGGATTAAGCGGTTTTCCTAAGAGAAGTGAGAGCCCCTGTGATGCATATGATGCAGGACACAGTTCCAATTCAATTTCGGCAGGACTGGGATATGTGCATGCCAGAGATATTCTGGGACAGAAGCATCATGTGGTTTCTGTGATCGGAGATGGTGCTCTCACCGGAGGAATGGCGTATGAGGCATTAAATAATGCTGCAGAGTTAAAGACAAATTTTATTATTATCATAAATGACAATAATATGTCCATTTCCAGAAATGTAGGAGGCATGTCCACTTATCTGAGTGCACTGAGAACTGCAGAAGCTTATACAGGAATGAAGATGGGTGTGACAAAGGCACTGAAGAAGGTTCCGAAGGTAGGGACTGCTCTGGTAGATACTATGAGAAAAACCAAAAGCAGTGTCAAGCAGCTTTTTATTCCGGGAATGCTGTTTGAAAATATGGGGCTGACATATCTGGGACCTGTTGACGGTCATAATATGCGTCAGATGATGAAACTCTTTAATGAAGCAAAACGGGTAGAGGGACCGGTAGTTGTTCATGTCCTGACAAAGAAAGGCAGAGGATACGAACCTGCAAGTGCCCATCCGGACAGGTTTCATGGAACAGGTCCTTTTGATATTAAAACAGGCCGGGTACTTCAGAAGAAAACAGTGCCGGGTTATACAGATGTTTTTTCCAAAGCACTGGTCTCTCTTGGTGAGAAAAATAAAAAACTGACAGCTATTACTGCAGCCATGCCGGATGGAACCGGACTTGTGGAATTTTCCAGGAGATTTCCGGACAGATTTTTTGATGTGGGAATCGCAGAGGAACATGCGGTGAGTTTTGCGGCGGGTCTGGCTCTTGGCGGCCTGGTTCCTGTTGTTGCCATCTATTCATCTTTTCTGCAGCGTGCTGTAGATCAGATCCTGCATGATGTATGTATGCAGAAGCTTCATGTGATTTTTGCTGTTGACAGGGCAGGGCTTGTAGGCGCAGACGGGGAGACGCATCAGGGCTGCTTTGATCTGTCTTATTTGTCCATGATGCCGAATATGACTGTTCTGGCACCGAAGAATGACAGAGAACTGGAAGAGATGCTTGCATTTGCGGTAAGCTTTGACGGACCGATTGCAATCCGCTATCCGAGAGGCAGTGCGCATCAGGGGCTTCGGGAATATCAGGCACCTGTGGAATATGGCAGAAGTGAGATTATCCGCAAAGGAAAAAAAATCGCTGTGCTGGGAGTGGGAAGTATGATCCCGTCTTGCATGGAAATCTGTAAAGGACTGAAAGATGACGGCTATGATCCTACTTTTGTAAATGCCAGATTTGTGAAACCACTGGATGTGGATCTCCTTGATGAACTGGCAAAGGATCACAGTCTGTTTGTGACAGTAGAAGAGAATGTGAAAAGCGGCGGATACGGAGAGCATGTGTCTGCTTATATGGAAGCCTGTCATCCGGAAATAAGAGTGTTGTCGGCAGCTGTCTGGGATCGTTTCGTACCCCAGGGAAATGTAGAAAGCCTGCGCAGCCGGATTGGACTTGGAGTGGAAGACATCAGACAGGCAATAGAAGATAGTGAGGAATTAAGAGAGCAATGAAGAAACGTTTGGATATGCTTATGATGGAACGTGCCCTTGCACCATCCCGCGAGAAAGCAAAGGCATTCATCATGGCAGGCGATGTATATGTTGATGGTCAGAAAGAAGATAAGGCGGGAACCATGTTCCCGGAGACTGTAAAGATTGAGGTCAGAGGAAACACTCTTCCGTATGTAAGCCGCGGTGGGCTGAAACTTGAAAAAGCTATGAAAAACTTTGATGTCACATTGGATAGTAAGATCTGTATGGATGTAGGTGCGTCCACCGGAGGGTTTACAGATTGTATGTTACAGAACGGGGCAGTAAAAGTTTATTCCATTGATGTAGGATATGGACAGCTTGACTGGAAGCTTCGTAACGATCCGCGTGTAGTCTGTATGGAGAAAACCAATATCCGCTATGTGGTACCGGAGGATTTGGGAGAACCGGCAGATTTTTCATCAATTGATGTGTCCTTTATTTCTCTTACAAAAGTACTGCTTCCTGTAAGAAATCTCCTTACAGATGAGGGTGAGATCGTATGTCTGATCAAGCCGCAGTTTGAGGCGGGGAGAGAGAAAGTCGGAAAGAAGGGGGTTGTAAGAGATCCTGCTGTTCATCAGGAAGTAATCGAAAAAGTGCGCGATTATGCCATGAGTATTTTTATGGAGCCATGTCATCTTTCTTTTTCGCCAATTAAAGGACCGGAAGGAAATATCGAATATCTTCTTCATCTGAAAAAACATCCGGAAGGTACCGGGGTTACCGACAGCCTGAAGGTATCTGTAGAAGCTGTTGTGGCAGAGGCTCATGGACAGTTGGATTAAAAAGGCTGAGTCAGGAAGAAACTATGGACAGGTTTTATATTATTACAAACAGTGACAAGGATAAAAAACTTGAAATCACAGAAAAAATCGCAGATTATCTGAAAACACATCACAAAAACTGTGAAGTACAGCAGGCAGAAAGGAAACATGAGGGTTCCTTTCATTATACAGATCCTGATAAGGTTCCGGACGATACACAGTGTATTATTGTTCTGGGAGGAGATGGCACACTTCTTCAGGCAGCAAGAGATGTGGTGCATAAGGAAATTCCTCTTCTTGGAATCAATCTGGGAAATCTGGGTTTTCTTGCAGAAGTGAATCAGACCTCTCTGTACAGTGCTCTGGATCAGCTAATGGCGGATGATTACGAGGTAGAAGAACGCATGATGCTGGAAGGAAGGGTGTACCGCGGCAGAAAACTGATCGGACAGGATATTGCATTGAATGACATTGTGATCGGCAGAGACGGTCATCTCCGCGTGGTCCGGTTTAAGAATTATGTAAATGATGTTTATCTTAACTCTTATAATGCTGATGGAATTATTATTTCAACACCTACCGGATCTACCGGATACAGTCTGTCAGCGGGAGGACCTATTGTATCGCCCAATGCCGCCATGACGATCATGACTCCCATAGCACCACACACGCTGAATACAAGAAGCATTATTTTTCCTGCGCAGGATGTGATCACTGTAGAGATAGGAAAAGGAAGACACTGTGACTGTGAAAAGGGAATCGCATCTTTTGACGGAGATACATTTATCCCCATGGTCACCGGTGACTGCATTCAGATCCGGCGGGCAGATGTAAAGACAAAGATTCTGAAGCTGAACCATTTAAGTTTTGTTGAGGTATTGCGCCGGAAGATGAGAGACAGCTGATCAGCAGGAGGAAATAAGGTGAAAGTTGCGAGACATGAGAAAATTATTGAACTGATTCATCAGTATGATATTGATACACAGGAAGAGCTGGCCTCCAGACTTAATGAGGCAGGATTTAAGGTGACACAGGCGACTGTATCCAGAGATATTCGTGCTCTCAAGCTGACAAAAGTGGCAGGAAAGGACGGAAAGTCCCGTTATGCAATTATTAATAATGAATCAGGAAGTCTTGGAGAAAAATATACAAGAGTACTGGAAGATACCCTGCTTTCTATTGATGTGGGACAGAATATCATTGTGATCAAAACCGTTTCCGGAATGGCCATGGGCGTGGCAGCAGCCCTGGATGCGTTGAAATGGACGGAAATACTGGGATGTATTGCAGGTGATGACACTATTATGTGTGTTGCAAAGACTGCAGACATGGCACTGGGAGCAGCAGAGAAACTGAGAAGTTTTGTCAGATTGAATAAGTGATCCCACGAGTAACTGCTCAATACCTTTGCAGTTACGATCCTGAACTTTTAACATTACAAATGACTTGATTATGGAGGCAATAAATGTTAGCTCATCTGCATGTGAAAAATCTTGCACTGATAGAAGAAATAGAAGTAGAATTTGGTCCCGGACTGAATATCCTGACCGGTGAGACCGGAGCAGGTAAATCTATCCTTCTGGGGTCTATGCAGCTGATCCTGGGTGCAAAAACTTCTAAAAATATGATAAGGGAAAATGCATCCTATGCACTTGTGGAGCTGCTTTTTCAGGTAGAAAACGAGAAAGCACTGGAGACACTGAAAGCACTGGATATCTGTCCGGAAGATGGACAGGTACTTCTGTCCAGAAAAATCATGGATGGAAGAAGCATCAACAAGATTAATGGAGAGACAAGTACTGTAGGTCAGATGAAGGCCGCTGCTGCATGCCTTTTGGATATCCATGGACAGCACGAGCATCAGTCACTTCTGTATCAGGATAAGCAGCTTGCAATCCTGGATGCATATGGAAAAGAAAAAATCCTTCCTGCAAAGGAGAAAGTATCTCTGGCATATAAAGAATACAGCAAATGCAAAACAGAACTTGGTTCCATGAATATGAATGAGGAGCAGAGGAATCGTGAGCTGGCTTTTCTGGAGTTTGAGATCAAAGAAATCGAGAAAGCAAATCTGCAGCCGGGAGAGGATGAGGAACTGGAAGCCCGGTACAGAAAAATGAGCAATGCAAAACTCATCGTTGACTCCCTGCAGCTTGTACATAATCTCACAGGCTATGAAAGCAAGGAAGGCGCCGGAGAGACTGTCGGAGAGGCATTAAAGGAATTCTCTCATGTAACACAGTATGATCCGGAGCTTACACCTCTTGCAGAGACACTTACTTCTGTAGACGGTCTTCTGAATGATTTTAACAGAGAATTATCCGCTTATCTGGACGAGCTGACCTTTGATGAAGGAGAGTTTTATGAGACAGAGAGAAGACTGGATCTGATCAATGGACTGAAGGCAAAATATGGACGTACCATTGAGGAAATTTTCACATATCGCAAACTTCAGGAAGAAAAACTGGAAAAATTACATAAATATGAAGAAAATTTACAGGAATTAAAGGAGCATCTCAGAGAACTGGAAAATATTCTTGAGAAAAAGTCGGATGAATTAGCAGAAATCCGTAAAGAATACAGTAAACAGCTTGAGCAGAAGATTATTCAGGGATTGAAGGATTTAAACTTCCTGGATGTGAATTTTGCCATTGATTTCCGGAAAAAGAAAAACTACACAGATAATGGAACCGATGATATCCAGTATCTCATTTCTACAAATCCTGGAGAAACTCTGAAGCCACTGGGACAGATCGTATCCGGCGGTGAGTTGTCTCGAATCATGCTTGCATTAAAGGCAATCCTTGCAGACAGAGATGAGATTGAGACATTGATCTTCGATGAGATCGATACTGGTATCAGTGGAAGAACTGCACAGAAAGTCTCTGAAAAGATGGCAGTGATCGGACAGCATCATCAGGTACTCTGCATCACGCATCTGCCGCAGATTGCAGCTATGGCAGACAGTCATTTTGAAATTGAAAAACATCTGCAGGGAACTGAGACTATTACCCAGATTCATGTGCTTAAAGAACATGATTCCATCCGCGAACTGGCAAGACTGTTAGGTGGTGCAGAAATTACACCTGCAGTTCTTGAGAATGCGAAAGAGATGAAAGAATTGGCACAGAAACAAAAAAATACAAGATTTAAATAAAATAATTGACCACATACTAAGAGAGGATAATCTTTGTGACGGATTGTTCTCTCTTATTTTTGTACCTTTCGGATTTGCTGTGATGGGAAGTGTTTTATGGCAATTTCACAGTTACAGAATTTCATAAATACAGAATGAAAGGATGTGCATAACAATGAACAAAAGAAAATACAGACTTTTTGTCATCTGTTGTCTTGTGCTGGATCTGTTGGTGATGCTGATATCAGGTTACAGATATCTGGACAGAAAGATACCTGACGAAATTCAGATTTCCAGAGGCAAAAAAACAGAAGATGTCACAGAAGTTTTGTCAACACCATTTGTTACATTTGAAGAAGCAGTTACTGTTTCGCAGGATGGAGGCTATATTCTGCCCTGTAAACTTTTGGGTTATATTCCATTTAAAGAAATAAAAGTGACACCTGCAGATGATCAGGAAATTTATGTCAGCGGAAGCACCATAGGAATTTATATGCAAACAGAAGGTGTTCTGGTGATTGACACCGGTGAAATTCAGAATCGGAATGGTGAGACAGAGGAGCCTGCGAGAAATATTATCAGACAGGGAGATTACATTATCTCATTTAACGGAGAAAAAATCTCTACAAAAAGAGAACTGATAGATGACATCTCAGAACTTGATGGCAGCGAAGTTACACTGGGGATAAGCCGCAAAGGAGAGAGTATTCCTGTATCTGTAACTCCTGTAAAAGACAAAAAAGGAGACTATAAACTTGGAATCTGGGTAAGAGATGACACGCAGGGGATAGGAACGCTTACCTACGTAGATCAGAATGGTAATTATGGTGCCCTTGGCCATGGAATCAGTGATATAGACACTGCCCAGCTTCTGAATATCCGAAACGGAGCTTTGTATAAAGCCCGGATTCTTGCGATTAACAAAGGAAGTAAAGGCAATCCCGGCGAACTTGCAGGATACATCTGCTATGATGACAGAAATATTCTTGGAACTATCGAAGCAAACAGCAGAAACGGAATTTATGGTCAGTTCACAGGGATTGCAGATGATGCGATCACTTTAAAGAAAATGCCGGCTGCGTATAAGCAGGAAGTGAAGATTGGAACAGCCACAATTCTCTGCAGTACAGATGGCGAGGTAAAAGAATATGATGCAGAGATCAGAAAAATAGATTTGAATCATGAAGATACCAACAAAAGTTTTGTGATAAAGGTGACAGATAAAGAACTTCTGGAAGCTACAGGAGGGATTGTACAGGGGCTCAGCGGAAGCCCGGTTATCCAGAATGGAAAAATCATTGGTGCGGTAACTCATGTATTTGTTCAGGATGCTTCCAGCGGATATGGAATCTTTATTGAAAATATGCTGAAAAATACAGAAAGACTCTTTTAATGGATGATCAGGATTATGAAACAAAAATCTGATTATTGTCGAAATATATCAGATGCCTGTGAAAAATGAAAATAAAGAAAAAAGAATCACCAAAGCTGTCGACATAAAATAGGACAAATTTCCCTCTGTGTCTTGATTTTTCCGTAAGCATTCCTCTATAATATGTGATGAACCGAAAAAGAAAAGAGATTTATTGAAAAATGGGGGAGGAGTGAAATTTATGGAAAAATTAAATGTGGCAATTGCAGATGATAATGAGAAAATGGTGGAAGTACTTGGTCAGATAATAGAAGAAGACAAAGATCTGGAACTTGTGGGAAAAGCGCATAACGGAGAAGAAATCTGTAATATTATACGTGAAAAGGAACCGGACGTTGTGGTTCTGGATATTATTATGCCGAAAATGGACGGACTGGCAGTAATGGAGAAATTTGCCAATGACAAAAGTCTCAAAAAGATCCCATCATTTATCGTAGTTTCGGCAGTCGGTCAGGAACGTATTACAGAAAATGCATTTAACTTAGGGGCAGATTATTATATCCTGAAGCCTTTCGATAATCAGATGCTGCTTAATCGTATCAAACATGTGCGCAGAGCCAGCGAGAGAAGAATACGTCAGATCGGGCGGCAGCCTGAAAGGACAGAAGACAATCCGGTACCTGTGAGAAATCTGGAAACAGACGTGACAAATATCATTCATGAGATTGGAGTGCCTGCACATATTAAAGGATATCAGTATCTGCGTGACGCCATCATCCTGTCAGTTAATGACATGGAGATGCTCAATTCCATTACCAAGATACTGTATCCTACGATTGCAAAGAAACATCAGACAACAGCCAGCAGAGTGGAACGGGCTATCAGACACGCCATTGAAGTTGCCTGGAGCAGAGGAAAAATGGACACAATAGATGAATTATTCGGTTACACAGTCAGTACAGGAAAAGGGAAACCCACAAATTCAGAATTTATTGCTCTGATTGCAGATAAAATCAGACTGGAATATAAAAATCGCTCTTTCCAATAGTCATAGTTTGGAGTATAATTATTCAATAAAGGCTACCAAGGAGGGTTTTTCGCATGAAAAATATTTTATTTGCAACATCTGAAGCTGTACCATTTATCAAAACAGGAGGTCTGGCAGATGTAGCTGGCTCATTGCCGAAATATTTTGATAAACGATATTTTGATATTCGTGTGATCTTACCGAAATATGCCTGTATGAAACAGGAATGGAAAGATAAAATGAACTATATCACACATTTCTATATGGATCTTGGATATAAGAACTGCTATGTAGGAATCATGCACATGGAGTACGAAGGAATTCAGTTTTATTTTATTGACAATGAATACTATTTCAGCGGACCCAAACCGTATGATGGAGGAACATGGGATCTGGAGAAATTTGCATTCTTCTCCAAAGCTGTACTGTCAGTTCTTCCGGTTATCGGATTCAGACCGGATATTATACACTGTCATGACTGGCAGACCGGACTTGTTCCCGTATATCTGCACGACAGCTTCCAGCAGAATGAATTTTTCTGGAATATCAAGACGATCATGACAATACATAACCTTAAATTCCAGGGTGTATGGGATGTACAGACAATCAAGAATATCACAGGACTGTCCGATTATTATTTTACAGCAGACAAACTGGAAGCATATAAAGATGCCAACTATCTGAAGGGCGGTATTGTGTTTGCAGATGCAGTCACTACTGTAAGCAATACTTATGCAGAGGAAATCAAGACACCGTTCTATGGAGAAAAACTGGACGGTCTGATGTGTGCGCGTGCAAACAGCCTGCGTGGAATTGTAAATGGTATTGATTACAATGAATTCAATCCTGAAACAGATCCATATATCACAAAGACTTATAATGCAACAACTTTCAGAAAAGAGAAAGTTAAGAACAAACTTCAGCTGCAGAGAGATCTTGGATTGCAGGAAGATCCGAAGACGATGATGATAGGTATTGTATCACGACTGACAGATCAGAAAGGGTTTGATCTGATCGCATATGTGATGGATGAGCTTTGCCAGGATGCTATCCAGCTTGTAATTCTTGGAACCGGTGATGAACGTTATGAGAATATGTTCCGTCACTTTGACTGGAAATATCATGGAAAGGTATCTGCTCAGATCTATTATGATGAGAAAATGTCTCACCGTATCTATGCATCAGCAGATGCGTTCCTGATGCCGTCCTTATTTGAGCCATGTGGTTTGAGCCAGCTGATGAGTCTCCGTTACGGAACACTTCCGATCGTCAGAGAAACAGGTGGACTGAAGGATACGGTCGTACCTTATAATGAATATGAGGGAACTGGAAACGGATTTTCTTTCAGAAACTACAATGCGCATGAGATGCTTGCAACAGTGCGCAATGCGGAAAGAATCTATTATGATAAGAAACGTGAATGGAATAAAATGGTTGATCGTGCTATGGCAGCTGATTTTTCATGGGGTAATTCCGCACGTCAGTATGAAGAAATGTACAACTGGCTGATTGGTGATAAATAGAAACAGAGAGAAATATTAAAAACTACGAAAGAGCAGGGAATGTAAAAAAGCACATTCCCTGCTTTTACTGTTATGTTGTTACTGTTTACACACCATTATCCCGCGAGGTGTTTTGGCATGAATATGCCAAAATCCCGAGACATACAAGCCAAAATTCCATTGCCACAGGCAATCTGAAATGAATTTTGGCAACGTTACTGAGAACGGAGTGAACAGTAACATGAAAAGGTTACTCAGGCAGAATAAAAAGCTTGACATTTGACAGGAAGTATAATACTATAATGAATAGAAAACGAACATAAGTTCTTGAAGGGCTGAAGGAGATTAAAATAAATGATAAATGAAGAAAAGCAGAAAGCACTGGAAGCAGCGCTTGGACAGATTGAGAAACATTACGGGAAAGGATCAGTCATGAAACTCGGGGAATCCGGAGCAAATATGCAGGTGGAGACAGTCCCTACCGGATCTTTAAGTCTTGATATTGCACTTGGAGTAGGTGGTGTTCCCAAGGGACGTATCATCGAGATTTACGGACCGGAATCCAGCGGTAAGACAACCGTTGCACTTCACATGGTTGCGGAAGTGCAGAAACGAGGCGGGATTGCCGGATTTATTGATGCAGAACATGCTCTGGATCCTGTCTATGCAAAGAATATCGGTGTAGATATCGATAACCTGTACATATCACAACCGGACAATGGAGAACAGGCACTTGAGATCACAGAGACGATGGTGCGTTCCGGAGCTGTGGATATTGTGATCGTTGACTCGGTTGCCGCACTTGTACCGAAGGCGGAGATTGATGGAGATATGGGTGACAGCCATGTAGGTCTTCAGGCCAGACTAATGTCACAGGCTCTCCGTAAACTTACAGCAGTGATCAGTAAATCTAATTGTGTAGTTATCTTTATCAATCAGCTGCGTGAGAAAGTTGGAGTTATGTTTGGAAACCCTGAGACAACGACAGGTGGGCGTGCTCTGAAATTTTATTCATCTATCCGCATGGATGTCCGCAGAGTAGAGACATTGAAACAGGGCGGTGAGATGGTGGGAAACCACACCAGAATCAAAGTTGTGAAGAATAAGGTGGCTCCGCCGTTTAAACAGGCAGAATTTGATATTATGTTCGGAACCGGCATTTCCAAAGAGGGAGATATTCTTGATCTGGCAGCGGAATGCGGAATTGTAAATAAGAGCGGTGCATGGTACGCATATAACGGAGATAAGATCGGACAGGGACGTGAAAACGCGAAGATTTTCCTGAAAGAGCATACAGATATCTGTGATGAGATTGAGAAGCAAGTCAGAATCCATTATCATCTTCTTCCGGATGAAGAAGGACAGGCCAAAGAGCCGGTGCCGGCAACAGGTGATGCACCGGATGCTTCTGAGGAGTGATCATGGGGAATTCATCCGGAGATCTGAGAGAATTTCTCAGGAATGCAGAGGCTTTAAAGAGACAGACTGTACAGAAACAACAGAAAAATTTAACGGAAGAACCTGAAGAATACAGAGACGCAAGGCGTAAAGCCATGCGTCTCTTAGAACATATGGATCGGACGGAGAAGGGATTGAGAGAGAAATTGCGCCAGGCGGGATTTACCAGTCAGGCGGTTGATCATGCTCTGACATATGTTGAAGCCTATGGATATATAGATGATGAACGATATGCCAGAACTTATATTGCATACAGAATGGATATAAAGAGCCGGCAGAAGATCATCCGGGAACTTATGGGAAAGGGAATAGACAGGAAAACAGCGATAAATGCATGGGAGGAAGAGGCTGCCTTAAATATGCCTGATGAAAAAGAAATCCTCTATCGAACCATAGAAAAGAAATATCCGCCGGATACTGAGCTGGATGAGAAAAAAATGCGTCGGCTCTATGGTTATCTTGTGAGAAGAGGATTTGGATATTCAGACATTGCAGATACTCTTGAGAATATGAATATCAGACTTGTACATACATATTCGGATGAATCATAGTATACTCCATTGTATGTATATTGCAAAATATATTACTGAGAACAGAACGAACAGTAATTAAATATAGGAAAAATATTCAAACAATTATCCTGAAAAACTTGACATAAGTATGAAAAAAAGATAAACTTGTATTGTTGTATTTGTACAATGAAAACTAAATAAGGAGGTGCTCCTGTGACAACAACAATTATTGTTGCAATTGTCGCTGTGGTAGTCGCGCTACTTATTGCAGTTCCTGTTACTTGCAAAGTCGCTGTGAACAATAAAATCCAGAAGGATGCCGAGATTGTTGGGACAGCAGAAGACAAAGCAAGAAGCATCATAGATGAAGCTCTGAAAACAGCTGAGACTAAAAAAAGAGAAGCTTTATTGGAAGTGAAGGAAGAATCTCTCCGTACAAAAAATGAACTGGAGAAAGAAACCAAGGAACGAAGAAACGAACTGCAGAAATATGAAAATCGTGTATTAGCAAAAGAATCCGCGGTTGACAAGAAAGCAGATGCAGTTGAGAAGCGTGAAGCGGAATGCACAGCGAGAGCAGCTGAGGTGCAGAAGAAAGAAAAACGGGTAGAAGAACTTGAGCAAAAAGGAGTACAGGAACTGGAACGAGTTTCAGGTCTGACCTCCGAACAGGCAAAAGAAGAATTACTCAGATCCGTTGAAGATGATGTAAAAGTGGATGTAGCCAGACTTTACAGGGAATTGGAAAGCAGGGCAAAGGAAGAAGCTGGTAAGAAGGCTAAGGAATATGTTGTCAATGCCATCCAGAAATGTGCAGTTGACCATGTAGCTGAAACTACCATTTCGGTTGTTCAGCTTCCGAGCGATGAGATGAAAGGAAGGATTATTGGTCGTGAAGGCCGTAATATCCGTACTCTTGAGACACTTACAGGTGTGGATCTTATTATTGATGATACACCGGAAGCAGTTGTGTTATCTGCTTTTGATCCGATCCGTCGTGAAGTTGCACGTGTAGCTCTTGAGAAACTGATCGTAGATGGACGTATCCATCCGGCCAGAATCGAAGAGATGGTTGAGAAAGCCCAGAGAGAAGTAGAAGCGCAGATTCGCGAAGATGGTGAGAATGCAGCTATGGACGTTGGAGTTCATGGTATTCATCCTGAATTACTGAAACTTCTTGGACGTATGAAGTTCCGTTCAAGTTATGGACAGAATGCTTTAAGACATTCTATTGAGGTAGCTCAGTTATCCGGAATGCTGGCCGGTGAGGTTGGCGTAGATGTCCGTATGGCTAAGAGAGCAGGTCTTCTTCATGATATTGGTAAATCAATTGACCATGAAGTAGAAGGATCTCATATTCAGATTGGTGTGGATCTCTGTAAGAAGTATAAGGAATCCCAGATTGTTATCAATACGGTCGCATCTCATCATGGTGACTGTGAGCCGGAATCTCTGATCGCATGTATTGTACAGGCTGCAGATGCTATTTCAGCGGCGAGACCTGGTGCAAGAAGAGAAACGCTGGAAACTTATACCAATCGTCTGAAACAACTGGAGGATATTACGAACCAGTTTAAAGGTGTTGATAAATCTTTTGCCATTCAGGCGGGAAGAGAAATACGTGTAATGGTAGTGCCGGAGCATGTTAATGATGCAGATATGGTTCTCCTTGCGCGCGATATTGCGAAACAGATTGAAGCAGAACTTGAATATCCCGGTCAGATTAAAGTCAACGTGATACGTGAAAGCAGAGCGATTGACTATGCGAAATAATATGATTGTTCATTTTATGGACTATCGTGGACAGTTCTTTGCAGATATAAACTGTGCAGATTGTATTTATACAGTCTGTGCAGTTTTTTTATGTTATGTTATAGGAAATTACTCCGTAATGTTCCTATAACATAAAAAAGCCCTCCGGGCACGATTCTTTCTTGTAAAGACAGGAATACTTCCTGGAATTTCTCAGTAAACTGGTACAGGGTGATAGAATGAAGAAAAACAGAACGGGAACCAAAAAATTTCCTGCGCTTATTTTATTTCTTCTTGGATTTCTGGCCGGAAATCTGATACCGAATATAATCTGGAAGGCAAAATGGCAGCAGAAAACATGGGCATCGGTATATTTTCTGAGTACATTTGCAGGAAAAAACACAGGCAATATTGAATATCTGAAAGAAATATTAAAATACAGAGGTGTTTTTTATCTGTTGAATATAATCTGTGGATTTTCGGTTTTTGGTGCGCCGCTTGCTGTTATAACGCTTCTGGGATCAGGATTGTATGCAGGTATGATAATGACTGTTTCTATACTGGAATTTGGATTTGCAGGCGGGGTGATCGGAATGGGACTTTTGCTGCCGCAATATTTATTTTACATTCCGGTCTGGCTTTATTCTATGGAACAGGAATGGAAGATATCATCAGAAATATGGAGAAACAGAGGTCTGATTTCCGGAGAAGTCAGTATTTATCTTAAAAAAATGTGCATTGCAGCAGTAGGATATTTTCTGGGAATACTTATCGAATGCTATGTGAACCCTCTGATCATTGACATTATTCTGAAATATATAAAAATTTTTTAATGACATATTTACTATATTTAGTATTGGTTGTCATAAAATCTCCGACATATGGTATTTGATGCTGAAAAAGCTTGAAATACAAGGATTTTTCTCGAAAAAAAGGTTTGATTTTATGTAAAATAAACAGTATAATACATATACATTTTATCGGAGAGAGTACGATTTTCTGCTGATAAACTGCGAAGAGGATTAATTTTCGTCTGATCGCAGGAGCTACAGGCAGCGGATATTTTGATTAAAAGGAAACGGGAATATGGACATAGAAATAAGGGAATTTATTACATATCTGCATAATACAAAAAAAACATCGGCAAATACAGAGATCTCATACCAGAGAGATCTGAAAAAAATGGCGGAATTTCTGAAGGAACGGGGAATCAGAAATTATAAAGATGTAAAAGAACTTGAGCTTGAAGGGTATATCAGTTACATGGAACGTGAGAAGTTTGCGTCATCTTCCATTTCCAGAAGCGTTGCTTCTATGAGAGCATTTTTTCAGTATCTGTGGAAGGAAGGCGTGATCGCAGAAGATCCGGCAGATAACCTGAAACCTCCGAAGGTTGAGAAAAGGGCACCTGAGATACTTACCATAGAAGAAGTGGATAAATTACTTCAGCAGCCGAAATTGGATACCCCTAAAGGGATAAGAGATTCAGCAATGCTGGAATTGCTGTATGCAACAGGTATGAGAGTCAGTGAGATGCTTCATCTTCAGATTTTTGATGTCAATCTCCAGTTTGGATATGTGGTCTGTAATGAGAATGGAAAAGAGAGGATTATCCCTATTGGTATTCCATGCAAGAAGGCAATGGAACGGTATCTGCAAACAGCCAGAACCGTTTTTGTGAAAGATGAGAAAGAAACAGCATTATTTACAAATTGTTCAGGGAAAGCGATGAGCCGTCAGGGATTCTGGAAAGTATTAAAGGGATATGCGGATGATGCCGGTATCAAAAGGGATATTGCCCCGCATACATTGAGACATTCTTTTGCTGTGCATATGCTGCAGAATGGTGCGGATATACGAAGCGTTCAGGAAATGCTGGGACATTCCGATATTTCCACTACGCAGGTTTATCTGGGCATGAATATGAATAAAATGCGTGATGTGTATATGAAAACACATCCACGTCATTAAAAACTTATTATTTATGAGGATTGCTATAATGTCAAATGAAAAAGCTTCTATAGTCTGTTTTGAACAGTTTATAGAAGCTTTTTTAACTGAATCAAGTAAGTCCCCTGCTTTAATTGCGAAGAGCAATAAGCAGTGGGTGGCTGAATAATTTTTTCCTGTAATGTCATAACATGCGCTATTTACAGATAATGTAATTACAGCGATCCATCTGATCAGAGAGTATGGAATGTTGTTTATAAACAATAACAACGGATCAACACATCTCGGCAATTGTATACAGAAGACGTTCGGATTCTTCCCATCCAAGACATGGATCGGTAATAGATTTTCCGTAAATATGATCACATCCGATCTTCTGATTTCCCGGTTCAATATAACTCTCGATCATAAGCCCTTTTACCAGAGTATGAAGTTCCGGGTCTACCTGGCGGCTGTGGAGAACCTCTTTTGCAATACGAACCTGCTGGTCATATTGTTTATTAGAATTAGAGTGGTTGGTATCAACGATAACAGCCGGATTTTTAAGGTTTTTCTCCTGATATTTCTCCCAGAGAAGACGAAGATCCTCGTAATGATAGTTCGGGATTGCCTCCCCATGTTTATTTACGGCACCGCGGAGAATTGTATGAGCCAGTTCATTACCTGTTGTTTCTACTTCCCAGCTTCTGTAGATAAAACGATGTCCACCCTGAGCTGCTACAACGGAATTGAGCATGACTGCAAGATCGCCGCTGGTTGGATTTTTCATACCTGCAGGAACTTCCATGCCGCTGACGGTAAGACGATGCTGCTGGTCTTCCACAGAACGTGCACCTACTGCCACATAAGAAAGCAGGTCAGAAAGGTAACGGTAATTTTCCGGATAAAGCATCTCATCTGCACAGGTCATACCACTGGTCCGGATTGCATGGATATGCATTTTACGGATTGCTACAAGCCCTGCAAGAAGATTTGGCTGTTTCTCGGGATCCGGCTGGTGAACCATACCTTTATAGCCTTCTCCTGTTGTTCTTGGTTTGTTTGTATAAACACGTGGAACAATCAGAACCTTGTCAGCTATTTTCTCCTGAACATTGCGTAATCTGGTAAGATAGTCCAGAACAGCATCTTCATTATCTGCTGAACAAGGACCGATGATTGCAAGGAATTTATCGGACTTTCCGGTAAAAACATCACGCAGTTCTTTATCTCTTGCATCTTTAACAGCCTGAATTTCAGCATCAATGGGATACTGATTACGGATTTCTTCAGGGGTTGGTAATTTTTTGATAAAATCGAATCCCATAGTAATATCTCCTTTGTGTCTATTTGTCTTGCTTTTTTCGGAATTTATTATAAACCATTCCTATCTGAATGTCGATAGCCAAAATATTTTCGGATGACTTTCTGCGATCATATCAAGCGTTACTGTTCACTTCGTTCTCAGTAACGTAGCCAAAATTCATTCCAGATTACCTGCGGCAATGGAATTTTGGCATATCCATGCCAAAACACCTCGCGGGATAGTGGAGTGTGAATAGTAACTATCAAGTCTCTTGATCAATATGCATTATTTACGGGGATTGCTATAGTTGTTTTGCAGTATTTGTAAACTGTGCAGGATGCTGAGCGCCAGTTCGCTGCAGAGAATCCCGTACAGATATCCCCGGATTCCCAGAACAGGGATTGCAAACAGCACGAAACTGATCCGGATGCAGACGCTGATCACACTGTGCAGCAGGCAGATGCCGGATTTTCCAAGGCCGTTGAGTACGCTGGTGAGAGTGGTGTTCAGGTACAGAAAAGGACAGATATAGGACATGGTATGGATATAGATTCCGGCTGTCTGACTGTGAAACAGAAAATTTCCAAGAAATTCTCCAAGAAACAGAAAAAAAACCAAGCAGGATCCGCCTAGCAGCAGACAGTATCGGAAAATCCTGCCGATCACATATTGGATTCGCTTTTGATACCCCAGAGTCTGCAGCTGGGTAATGGAGGGAATCAGCATGGTCGCAGCCGAGTTTGTAAGCGTAGCGGGGAAAAGAATAAGCGGAAGTGCCATCCCTGTAAAGATTCCGTAAACACTCAGGGAATCTTTGGGAGTAAATCCTGACATTTGCAGCCTTGCAGGTATAAGAATCACTTCAATACTTCCCAGAAGGGTGAGTAGTATTTTATTCATGGTAAGAGGAACGGAAATATGGAGCAATTTTCTGAGAACAGAAAGCGGTCTTCTGATATTCCGGATATTATAATGTGTTACCTTAAAATGCATACTGACTGCGAAAAGAGAAATAAAAGATGAGGCTATTTCCCCGATAAGATTTCCGCCGACTGCAATTGCCGGAGTGATGTTTCGCCCTTGCGATGCACAGATCAGATAAAGAATATAGCATCCGCCTGTGCGGAAAAGCTGTTCCAGAAGTTGGACTCCTGCGGGAAATCCGGCCTGTTTTCTTCCCAAATAATAGCTGCTGATACAGGTATGAAGTGTACTCAACGGAATACTCAGAGAAAGAATCCGTATCAGACTGGAGGTCTGTGACTCTTTCAGAATCTGTACTGCCCAGAAATCCGCATAGCTGTAAAGAAACCAGGAGAATACCAGGGAGAAAACAACAGAAAATACAGTTCCCACGACAAAATAATCTGAGATATGACGACTGGGATTTTTGGAAACTTTTTCTGCGGCAGTGAGGCGGGAGATTGCAGTCTGGATACCGGAAGCGCAGATGGACATGATCAGAATCTGCAGTGGAAGTATAAGCTGAAAGATACCAAGCCCATGTGCACCAATAGTGTGTGACAGGAATATTCTGTAAAAGAACCCCATAAGTCTGCTTAACAAACCGGCAAATGTAAGAAGTAAAGTTCCTTTGATAAAAAGTTTTTTTGACATAATGAAAAATCCAGACCTTTTCATGCGCAGCAGGTGCGAATATCCGCTTGACTAAAAAACAGTAACCTGCCGAAACGCCTTTACAGCAATATATGAACAAAACAGCCTTGACAGAACGGTTTGTTTCTGGTAAAGTAATCATGAAATCCGAGGGAAACACTGGGAATTAAAAAACGAGGTGAGAAAATGAAACTCTCAACAAGAGCCCGTTATGGCTTGAAAGCATTGATAGATCTTGGTTTGCACAGTGCGAATGAAGCGATATCTTTACAGAGTATTGCGGAGAGACAGGATATTTCCACAAGCTACCTCGAACAGCTTATGGCCATGCTTAAGAAGGCCGGTCTTGTAAAGAGCAGCAGAGGGGCTTAC
>OBJF01000076.1_pt1 | contig 116286 bp, 77 predicted proteins | sample 1519091 | NCBI WGS metagenome assembly OBJF01 (sample SAMEA2452124, study PRJEB22498) | human gut metagenome | biome: human feces; feature: human gut; material: feces | place: Australia | collected 2012
CAAATGGGCCAAGTTTATTTAATTTTTAATTCGTCCCAATTTTAATGGGACACTAGTGAAAAACAGAATCAGATGAAAACAAAGTTTCTACTATTAGTTTTAGGGATATTCTACTGTATGGGCATTACAGCCATTGAAAAGGAGATTCCAATACAAAGGATGTCTGACTCTAAAAAAACTTGGAACAAAGACGAACGCTCCATCACCCTGGAACCTACCGCCACTATTGACGGAAACACAATCCGTATCTACACGGATGTAACAATATCAGGACTTCACACGTCTATAAAAGACAGTATGGGCAATACTGTTTATACTTATAATGATGCGACACCTTCACGATGCCATACATTCGAAGTATACGGATTGCCCGAAGGAGAATATATCCTTGAATTCAAAATTGGAGAAGACTCTTTTTACGGAGACTTCATTATTGACTAAAAGTGATAGCTATCCAAATAATTATTAACTCAAAATGTAACGATTATGAATGAATTTAAATTAGTTTTGCCCCTTGAAGTTATCCAACTGAAGGAGGAAGAACTAGCTCTATTGAAAGGTGGAGCCAATGAAGATGTTTACATGAACAATGGCTGCGATTGCAATTGTGGCGATTGTTGTAGTGCAACTACCCCATTAAGACCGGATAAAAGGGAACACTAAATGTTCTTAAGTCTCTTAGAACGACAGAATATAGTAAAAATGGTGCGAACTAATATCTATATTCTGTCTTTTACCAACTTTAATTTGCAATATAACCATGAAAAGCAGCTATTACAATTTGTATACACCATGCAATGCAGGTATGCTATGCTTCAACACATACCATGACAATTACATCGTAATAAACCGCTGTACCTATGACCTCATACAAAACAATGACTATGATAAAGTTAACGAAACCACTTTGAAGGTTTTACAAGAAAACGGCTTTATTGTGAAAAATGATGTAGACGAATACAGTAACCTTATACAAGAATACCATAAGAGCGATACTTCCGGAACCTTCAATCTAACTTTACTCCCTTCATTAGATTGTAATGTCAGATGCTGGTATTGCTTTGAAAAGCATATTGCAGGCAGCCACTTATCTTGTCAGCAACAGAATAAAGTGTTCAGATATGCGCAAAATATACTAAACAGAGAAGACATATCCATCATACATTTTTCTCTGTTTGGTGGTGAACCCATGTTGTATTTTAAAGAAGAAGTTGCACCTTTGCTGTTTAAAGTAAAAGATTATGCAAAGACGATAAACAAGGACATTAGAGTTTCCATCGTTACAAATGCGACCCGTATAACAGAAGATATTATTCCTATGTTGGCCGAACTAAACGCCACTTTTCAGATAACCATTGACGGATACAGAGAAAAGCACAATTCCATCAAAAAATCACCGGAATTTAAAGAAGGTACTTATGATGTCGTGATGAAAGCCATCCATGACCTAACCAATGCTTATGATTCGCGCATCAATTTAAGAATAAATTTCGACAACCAGACCTTCAAACACCTGCACTCCGTTGTCAATGACATACAAGACATAGACAGAAAGAAGATAAGGATTCATTTGGAGCGTGTATGGCAAACCACTGCGTCAGATGATTCCAGTACGGGAACTGCTCTCAAAGAATTCATCAATGAAATGTTACGGTTGAATTTCCGTTTGTCATACCTCAATTTCGGTAGACGGAATTACTCGTGCCTCATGGACTTAAAAAACAATGTGGTTATATCTTATGATGGAAATGTTTATAATTGCACTGGAAGAGACTTCACGGACACTCACCAAGAAGGGGTATTGACTACGGACGGAAGCATAGAGTGGGAACCGGACAAGCTGGAAAGAAGAGCTGCTATCAATACATACGATGATCCAGCATGCATCCGATGTAAACTATTACCACAATGTTGGGGGCTCTGTAAACAAAAGATACTGGAACACCCCAATAAAGCAGAACAGATGTGTCCGCTAAAAACAATGGAAATCACCATGGACGAATATATTACATATCGTTTCAACAATGAATATATATCCCACAAAATATTTGGCAATGAGCAACCCGTCTCTTTTACTTAACGTTAACAAATCATGAATAAAACGTTCTTGATTATCCTTGCTATATCATGCCTGGTTTTTCACTCAGCCAATGGACAAAACCTCCGGCAGCTTTCAGGCATCGTAACAGATACCCTTGGAAAAGGAGTTGAACACGCAACCATACGGATTCAAGCGATGTCCGACTCCTCTTCACATCAGACATTCACAGATAAAGACGGGCAATACATATTTGGAAAGCTACCGGAAAAAGAGTACACATATTACATCTTCCATGACAATTACCAAAGCGTGAACGGAACTATCTACCTGAACGGCGATAAGGAATTAGGGCATACTCTTTACCCGATAAAGAATGTGAATTTGGACAACGTCGTAATAACCGCAGACCGTAGCAATATCATAAAGTCCAATGCCCAAAGCACCCTTTTTCATCTGTCCGGAAATGCAAGGAAAGAGAAAAGCATTTACGAAGCCTTGCAAGAAATTCCCAATTTAAAGGTGGATTTGTCCATGCGGAAAATAAAGACCGCTGATGAACAGAATGTAATCATATTGGTCAATAATATGCAACGGGACACCTCCATAGAATCCATCGACCCGGAAGAAGTGGAAAGTATAGAAATAATGGAAAATCCACCGGTCAAATATCTAAAAGACGGATATGCAACGGTGCTCAATATAAAACTCAAAAAAAGAAGCCAGACTTACCAGCTGCTGAATCTGTACAATGACGTCCATCCGGGAATGGTGACAAACTCTCACAGTGGAAGTTTTGAAACCGGGAACGACAAATTCTCTTTCTACACCATCTTGTTCTGGGCGGGAGCCAACCGTGAAAAAGGAAATGAATACGGAGAACAGCATTACTCCGAAACAGACAAAGACTACAGCGTAAATACCCGGCACAATTCGCACAATGCCGCCTTTTACATAGGGGGAGACTTTGTGCCCAACCTTAAAAACTATCTCTCTTACAGTTTATATGCCGATTATAGCAACACAAAAACAAGAAAGTGGGGAGAAGGGAGTATCTCACAAAAAGGGACTTCCTATGAATATGATGTCCGGAGATTAACCCACAACCGTCCCATTACCTATGCCGGAAAAGTATTGCACCAATATCGGCTGAACGAGAAAAGCCTGCTTGAAAGTACCCTCAGTTACAGTTACAGCCTCAATAAAGACAACAACTGTAACCATGAATTTTCCGACAATTACAACTATTCCAATGAGAACCGCTATAAAATGGTTTATCAGACTGGCAGTTACATAGCCGAATACCAAAAGAAATGGGACAACAAAAACGAACTGACAATAGGAAGTGACACTTACTATATAAACGGGAAATTGGACAACACTTCGACTGCAGGCAGCAATACTTTCGACTACCGAAGCTGGAACGAATACCTATATGCCACATACAGCAGTGCAAAAACACCTTTTTCGTATATGCTATCGTTGGGATTGGATTGTCATTACAATAAAATAGAAAACATCAAGAATCAATACTACAAGATAAGAGTTTCGGGGAATGCAAGTTACTCATTCCGGAAGCATCATCTGCTTAAAGGCTACGTCCGGGGATATACATCCAACCCTTCCATTTCCCTGCTGAACCCGTACAACACCTCCACAGACAGCCTTCAAGCCATCAAAGGAAACCCCTACCTCGAGCCAAGTTATACCATCGAGAGTGGAGTAGCCTATCGGTTCACCAAAGGGTCGTGGTATATAGAGCCCGATATCTGCTACGCTCTATATACAGATATGTACGAAAGAATAGGCCGGAAGGAAGGTGAAGTTTATACCTACACTTACGAAAACAAGAAAAGGGAGTCCCAGCTTATCGCCACGCTCAGTGCCAGATACAATATAAAAAATGTAGGGCATATCGGCTTGATGGGAAGATACCGTAGGTGCTTTTTTGAAAATACCACAAAAAGCTGGATAAGTATTTACCCCAATTGGCGTTTCTATTATAAAAACATTTCGTTGAACGGTTCCATCAGCTTCCAGCCCTATTCTCATGAGGAATATTCCAAAAGGAAGAATTCTACCGATTGCAGAATGGCACTTAACTGGAATATAAATACCAATTGGAACGTAGGAATCGGCATGCGCTATATGATAGAACCTTATGAATATGCCTACTCTATTGACGATGCCCGGTTGGATTATCACAGTTACATAAACTACGATTACCCCAAACGGGACAAAATGCTTTACTTCACTGTTCAATATGTATGGAAACATAAAGCCCCCAAAAGAAAAAGCCAATATCTGCAACAAGAAAAACCGAACATACAGTTATTGAAAGAATGATGAGATTCCCATTCCATAAACAGTACGACTCTATGCAGTGCGGTTTAGCCTGCTTACAAATGATATGCGATTTCTTTGGAACAAATTATTCATTGGAAACAATATCCCGATACTGTTTTGCAACTACGGAAGGAACATCATTACGCAGCATCAATGAAGCTGCTTTAAAATTGGGATTTCATACAATAGTGGGAAAGGTAACAATTCCCCAATTAAAAGAAGCTTCATTGCCTTGTATCCTATATTGGAATCAGAAACATTTTATCATATTATATGATATAAAAAAACGAAAGAAGAAGAATATTTACTATATAGCCGATCCAGCAAAAGGATTGCTAAAATACACGGAAGAAGAATTTAAAGAAAATTGGTTTAATACATTTGTTAAGAACGAAGAAGCTGGCATCGCCCTCTTCCTCCAACCCACCCCAGCCTTCTACGAAAAGCAGGAGGAGCACAAATCGGGAAAGCGCTCCTTCTCCTTCCTCTTCGGCTATTTCCGCCAGTACCGACGTTACTTCGGGCAAATCATCCTGGGACTACTGATTGGCAGTGTCCTGCAACTCATCTTTCCCTTCCTGACACAAGCCATTGTGGACGTAGGAATCAAGCACCGAAACCTGAATTTCATCTATCTGATACTTATCGGACAGTTGATGCTGACTGTCAGCCGCACATCGGTGGACTTCATACGTCGGTGGATATTGCTACACATCAGCATGAGGATAAACATCTCGCTGGTCAGCGACTTCTTCATCAAGCTGCTGAAGCTACCCATGTCCTTCTTCGACACCAAGCTGATGGGCGACCTGCTGCAACGGATGAACGACCACAACCGGGTGGAAAAGTTCCTTACCACGCAGACACTCAGCGTGATGTTCTCGTTGTTCAGCTTCATTGTGTTCGGAGCCGTGCTGTTATGCTACAATCTGCCGATATTCTGTATTTTTCTGGCAGGCAGCATCGCCTACTCCGCTTGGATTGCCCTCTTCCTGAAACGCAGGAAGCAGATAGACTACCTCTACTTCGAGAAGCAGGCAAAGAACAACAACAAGACCTACCAGTTCATCACTGCCATGCAGGAGATAAAGCTGCAAGACTGCGAACAGCGCCGCCGCTGGGAGTGGGAAGACGTGCAGGCCGAACTTTTCGAAGCCAACATGAAGAGCCTGAAACTGCAACAGACACAAGAAGCAGGCAGCATCTTCATCAACGAAATAAAGAACATAGTGATTACCGTAGTGGCAGCAACCGCCGTGATAAACGGGCAAATGACGTTGGGTATGATGCTGGCGGTACAGTACATCATCGGGCAACTAAGCTCGCCCATCGAGCAGCTGATGAATTTTATCTACTCCCTGCAGGACGTGAAGATCAGTTTGGAACGTATCAACGAAATACACGAGATGGAAAACGAGGAAAGCGACACGAATGCCCTCACCGCCTTTCAAAGCCAAAACAAAAGTCTACGGCTGAAAATAGTGGACTTCAAGTACGACCCGCACGCCTTGAACAAGACACTGGACAGTGTGGATTTTGAGATTCCCGAAGGGAAAGTGACTGCCATCGTGGGCACCAGCGGAAGCGGAAAGACGACAATCATCAAGTTGCTGTTGGGCTACTACAAGGCATTGGGTGGAGAAATCTCTATCGGCGGCACAGACATCAACCGCTTCAACCTGAAGTGGTGGCGCAGGCAATGCGGCGTAGTGATGCAGGACGGGGTAATCTTCTCCGAATCCATCGCCAGAAACATTGCCGTGGACGACGGGGAAATAGACAAGACGCGCCTGGCAGAGGCCGCCCGCATCGCCTGCATAGACGACTACATCATGCGCCTCCCCCTAAAATACAACACTCTGATAGGACAAGACGGCGTAGGGCTGAGCCAAGGGCAGAAGCAACGGATACTGATAGCCCGCGCCGTCTATAAGAATCCGCAGTACATCTTTCTGGACGAAGCCACCAATGCACTGGATGCCAACAATGAACGGGCGATTGTAGAAAACCTGATGGAATTCTACAAAGGGAAAACGGTAGTCGTAGTGGCGCACCGCCTGAGTACCGTCAAAAATGCAGACCGGATAGTGGTGATAGACCAAGGAAAAATCATAGAAACCGGAAAGCACCAGGAACTGATAGCCAACCGGGGAGCTTATTATAACCTCGTAAAAAACCAATTGGAATTAGGCAGTTAGCGCATGGGAGACAGCATGAATTACAGAATAACAGTATGGAGAACAAAGACATAGAGCTCAGAAGCGAGCAGGTACGGAAAATCATCGGGCAGGTTCCCCCGATGCTGGTGCGCAGCGGAATCGGCGTTATCGGCCTCATCGTGGCACTGCTGCTGGCCGTAGCGGCATTCGTGTCCTACCCCGAAACGGCGGATACGGACATCACACTGACAGGCATCCGGAATGGGCAGGCCATCGCCACCGCAGAACTGCCATATGCCTGCATCGCGCAAATCAAGCCGGGCATGAAAGCCGAAATAGAACTGGAAGGATATACAAGCAAGGAATACGGCTACCTGCAAGGAACCGTCACCAACGTCTCTCCCCGGATAATCAGCCACGACGGGGGGAACAACTATTTCTGTTTTACATTGTCATTGCAAGAAGCTCCTTTTATGCAGCAAGGCATGAAAGGGAAAGTTTCCGTCATCTTGTCCGAAAAGACTCTGCTCAAAAGGATATGGGAATAGACCGCTACGCCTCCACAATATTTCTCGGAATATTTAAAAAGGGCACGGTAGAGGTTATCAAACTCAAAAGTTTTCCCTACTCGGCGACGTCCATAAATAGCTATAAATTCAGACTCCTTGGAATCCATATATTCCATCAAGGCTTTTTATTCCCTAATGCGTCCTACAATCTCTGTTTTCATGTTTCCCTTCTTATTACTTGCGCAAAGCTATAAAAAAAACATAGATTACGCAAGTAATAAATCTATTACTTGCGCAATCCATACTTCAAGAGGGAGATTAAGCTACTGTTAACTAAAGAAGAATATCCCGACAGCCTATTCACTACTGCCCTACTTCAAACTTCACTTCAGTTCCTTTCAGAAGGGGGGAAGCAAACTTTACTTTAACCGGTCCCTCTCCTCCGGTAGTCTGTATATAGGCCAGCAAACGCCCGTGGTATACGCGGTGACGGTTATCGGTATAATCACTCATGTCACTGTTGTCAGAGCCTTCGAGCCCAAGCAGACGCGCCGGTCCTTCAACTGTACACGTAATTTCATTGTCGCCAAGTTTCACAACAGTACCATCTTCGTCAACCACCTCTACGGTGATGTGCGCAGTGGCGCGGTCGCCGGACAAAATTGTGCGGTCCGCCGTGGCACGAATGGCATAAGGACGTCCGGATGTCCGGATGGAATAGCTTGACAAGGCATTTCCTTCCTTATCGCAGCCCTCAGCACGAAGCTCACCAGCCTGGAAAGGAATATCCCAGTAGATGATGCCGGTCTTTTCATCATAGGGTTTCATCTCGCCTACCACCTTGCCGTTGAGCAGCAAACGCGCCTGCGGAGCATTGGTATAACACACCACACGTATGTTCTGCCCCTCGCCATAGTTCCAGATGTCCCATGCATCAGGCGAAAGGAATACATGCTCGGGATGCTTGGAATTGACATATACCGGATATGTTCCTGCATACGTGACCGGATTCTCGCACCACAACGAAGCCCGGAAATGTCCGCGTGGCTTGGGGAAACTTCCGAAATCGAGCAAACCCGTGTACAAACCGCGGGACGGCCACCTGCCCGATTCACCCAGATAATCCGTACCGGTCCAGATGAACTGCCCGAAGATGAAGTCCTTGTCGCGGACGGCATACCAGGCATCAAGCCCCGAACCCGTCTCGCTTCCATAGATAATGCGGTCCGGATAAGTGGCATGGTCTTGGTCGTAGCGGTTTTCCGTATAGTTATACCCCACCACATCCACAGCATCGGGATACTCCGTCTCGTTCGACATCACGACACCCGCCAAAGCTCCGGTCACGGGACGGGAAGTGTCCACGGCACGTACACAAGCAGCCAGGCGCTTGGCGATGACTCCGATACGCATGGCATCGGGAGCATCCGGCTTATAGCCCCCGAACATCGGCTGGTTGATTTTAGCTCCATCAAGAACGGGATGCGAATAAGGGTCGTTCGGATAATCCACTTCATTGCCGATACTCCACAAGAAGATGCAGGTATGGTTGCGGTCGCGACGTACCATATCGGTCACGTCCCGTTCTATCCACTCCTCGAAGAAGTCGAAAGTACCGTCATAATTCGGAGTACCCACATTCCAGCCTTGTACCCATTTACGTTTTGGGAACTCCCATTCGTCAGAGACTTCATCCATTACAAGAAATCCCAGGCGGTCACACAGTTCATAAAGAACGGGGGCTTGTGGGTTGTGGCTCATGCGGATGGCATTTACGCCAATCCCTTTCAAGTTATTCAGGCGGCGTTCCCATACCTCCGGTGGCACTACTGCACCCAGCGTTCCTGCATCATGATGCAGGCATACGCCTTTTACCTTCATCCAGTTGCCGTTGAGGGCAAAACCTTTGTTGGCATCAAATTCCAGCGTACGCAGTCCCACTTTGGTCTCACTGCCGTCAATGCGTTTGCCATTGGCAAGCAACTCGGTTTTCAATGTATACAGATACGGATTATCCAAATTCCAGCGATGGGGTTTGGACACTTTCAAGTCAAGACTTTGCTTGGTAATGCCTTCTTTTCCATCGGCAACACGCACACGGCGTTGTGCCACCTGCTTTCCGGCAGCATCGTACAGTGAAGCCCTCAGTTCCAGTTTGTCGGAAGTTGCCTTATGCTTCTCCACCTCTACATCGACCGCAACAACGGCTTGCTTGTCTGTCAGCGAAGCGGCATGCCAGCCCACACCCCATTGCGCAATATGTGTATCGGGAGCAGCCACCAGCCATACATCGCGATAGATGCCCGAACCCGTATACCAGCGCGAATCGGCATAACGGCTATGGTCTACACGGACAGCCAGCACATTGTCGCCTTCCTTCAGATAAGGGGTCATGTCGTAAAGAAACGATACATAGCCGTTGGGACGCTTGCCAAGCAGATGTCCGTTCAGGTAAACCTCGCTCCGGTTATATACCCCTTCGAAATAGATATAATGACGTGTTGCGTTGTCTTCAACCTTGAAGTGTTTGCGATACCAGCCTATCCCACCCGGCAGGTACCCGGTGCAACTGGCCAGTGTGGGCGACAATTGCCCCTCTATGGACCAATCGTGTGGCAAAGAAAGCTTCCGCCATTCGCTGTCGTCATAGTCAGTCCGGACAATAGCCGAGTCGTCCGTCAGCCGGAACAGCCATTCGTCATTGAACTTTGCGGCATCGCCAAATGCCACCTGCGCCTTTATCGGAGCAACGACCAGCATTGCCAGCAAGAAGATAAGAGCAGTCCTATTATTCTTAAAATACATTTTCATATAGATTTTCTTTGAAGTTAAACTAATTCTTTACTTCAGGCTATACACCACGGTTGTCACACTCTTGGCTTCCAGAATCACCTGCTTGCCTGCCGCCACCGTTCCTTCCACCAGATTCTTGCTACCGGTAGTTGTATAAGTAGCTATTGACTTCGCTTCATTGCTCCATCCCACATGCGTTTCACCTAAGCGAACCGCCTTATCAGACATGTTTGTATAGACGGCCACTACCTTATCCCCCTCGGGAGAAAGCCAGGCGGAACCGAAAAAAGTACGCGATTCGTTCAAGTCGAGGGCAATACGGCGGTATCCCGGACGGATAAAGCGGCTGTAATTACCCAGTACCCAAAGAGTGGCAGTAGCCTGATAGCTTCCCTCCTGCTCTATATCACCGTACTCGCCACCGGCAGGTACCAGCGAAATCAAGAGAAAACGGTTCTTATGCCCCCAACGGGAAACATCCATCGATGTCCAGTAACTCCAGGAAGACACCCCAGCCACAGTGAGGTCATTGTGGATGACCTTCGACATGTAGAAAGCGATATCCATCTCAGAAGCCTGCTCGTAGCCCACGAATTCGGAACTGCTGTAATTATCGCCCAGCATACTCCATTCACTCTGCCAAACATCCAGATTATACTGACCGGCAGCCTGGGCCACTTGCTTGCGCACGTTGCGCATACCGTCCCATGTGCCGTCAGTCCAATAGCTGTGTCCGCAAATGAGATTCTTCACGTGTGCCAAGTCACCCACGTAGGCAGAAGAGCCGGGGGTAAAGAAAGCTGAGAGTACATTACTGCGGTTGGCATCGCCTTTCACTTTATACAGATACTCCCAGTCACCGGATTCGCCCAAGAGAATGTCTGTGGAAAGTCCCCGGGCATCCAACGACATATCCAACTCGCGTGCCAGTGCAGCCACTTCGTCATTGGTCCAGCCACTGCCCTCCTGACCGCTGTCCCAGTTGTACTGTGGCTCGTTGACGGGCGAGATATGGCTTATGTGATAGCCTTCACCGGTATAACGGGCCGCTACATCGGCCATATATCCTGCAAAGTCACCATAATGTTCCGGTTTCAGATTGGAAAGTCCCCCTCTGGCGGAAAATCCTTTTCCATTATAGGTGTACTGCACGGGAGGTGTATTGCTGAAAAGAACGAAATTGTTACATCCCAGCTCCTTCGCACGGTCCATGAAGTAACGTTGTCCCTCGCAACGGGTCCAGTCGTACGTCAAGTCATCCGTAAGATAGGATTCCGCACGACGGGATTTATCCTCGATGCCGCTGGCTTCACCTTGCGCGGCACTGCCACCACCAAGATTCACCCGCCATTGGGAAAGGCCGATTCCTTTCGGCTTGCCGTCCACAATCTCTGAAGAAAAAAGCAGTTCCGTAATCCCCGCACGGTGCGAAGTCCATGACTTGCCCACAAAGGCAGGCGACCAACAGTCCGAAGCGCCGAAGCCGACTATTGTCTGGAAAGTCTGTCCGGCATCGATGCTCACCAGTTTCTCTACACTGTTCGTAATGTCCGGACCCTCAGGAGTGTCTGGAGTATCCGGCGTAACGGGAGAATCGTCGCTGCAAGCCATTGCGGCAAGCAGTGCCGGAAGAATAAAAATGTGTCTCAAATTCATGATATTGTTTCGGATTAAAAAAACTGCCGCGGATAATCCATTGCAAACTATCCGCGACAGAATATAAAGACCTATTGAATAATCAGTTCCTGCAACAATCTGTTTTCATCAGAATGTGTTTAATTCCAGCCCGGATTCTGGGTAATGGAACCGTTGGACATTGTGATTTCGTACAAAGGAATGGGGAACACCATGTCGCGGTTCTCGTTGAAAGTGATGCCTTTGTCACTTGCTTCACCTTGATTTTCCCACTCAAGAGCGTCACGGGTTGCCTCTTCTGTGTTCCACTTCACAAAGGAGCCGTTCGGTCCCAGGATATTGCTAATCATCTTTTTACCATTTGTATCAGTCCAGCGGCGGATATCATACAGACGGTTCTGTTCGAAAGCCAATTCCAAACGGCGTTCCTGGCGAATGGCACTTTGCAATGCCTTTCCACTTGCCGTAACGTCATCCAGCTTGGCACGTCTGCGCACCTGATTGAGAGCATCGCGGGCAGAAGCGTCATCACCCAGTTCATTGCAAGCCTCAGCATACATTAAAAGCACGTCGGCATAACGCAGAATACGGTGATTCAAAGGACTCTTGTCCGTGGCGTAAGCCGTAGCATCGCCTTGGGCACGGTATTTCATCGGCAGGAAATACTTACGGATGATACGTGCTGACTTATGGTCAGCGGGATTGATAATATAGCAATTGGGGTCCCAACCATATTTATCAAGATATTCCTGGTACTTATTCAACGCTTTGCTTGCGTCAATGAAATCCTCGAATTGGTCTTCGCCGGCAATTTCTGTACAGCCCGACTTGATTATTGTCCATTTCAAACGTTCCGTATCACCGGCCTCAATATAAGCCTGCTCCAGATTTGCCGTAGGCTGACACCAGCTCCAACCATCACCAGGACCGTTACGGGCACCGGTTACCGTAGCAAGCGCTCCCCCTAAGCCCAAAGTAGGATGATATTCATACTGGATTTCCAGAAGGCTCTCCGCACTGTTGTCATAGTCGACATTCCATACCTGTCCGAAATCGGGAAGCAATTGGTATTCGCCCTCATCTATCACAGTTTTCAACACATCATGGGCAGCCTGCCATTTCTCCTGATAGAGGTACACTTTACCCAATAATCCTAAAGCGGCGCCACGGGTAGCATGCCCTACTTGTGCAGTACTGCGTTGCGGCAGTATTTCGGCAGCTGCCATCAAGTCATCCTCTATGAATTTGTACACGGCTTCTGCCGTAGCACGTTCCGTTCCCTCCACTTCTTCCGGCATTTGGAAACTGGTCATCAAAGGCACTCCTCCAAAATTTCTCACCAGTTCGAAGTAATAGTAGCCACGCAGGAAACGGGCTTCTGCCACCAGACGGTCTCTGGTTTCTGTCTCTTGGGTTTCGAGAGCCGCAATGCGTTCTATGGCTATGTTACAACGTAAAATACCTTTGTAACGGTACTGCCAAAAATTGGAGATAGGACCATTGCTGGCACCGTTTCCCTGATAATGCGCCAATGAGATATAATCACTCTGAGACTGCGAAGTATTCCCCATCCAGGCATCATCCCCACACATTTCGGAAAGTAACCACACGGTGTTGATTTGCCACCAGCCTCCATACGTCATAGCCTGATAACAGCTCGTGACTGAGGATTCACACTCTTCTATGGACTTATAATAAGTGTCCACGTTCAATTGCCCGCGTACGTCTTCGGTCAGGAAGTCCTCGCAAGAGGTAAACACCAACGAAGCAATCAGAACTACTATTGTAAATATTCGTTTCATGGATAATCAAGAATTAAAATTTGAAGTCAATGCCAAACAAGAATGTTCTCGGATTAGGATAAGCCACGTTGTCAATACCGGTATTGATGGCACTGCCAGAGCTGTCGGTAGTACCGTCAACCATCGGGCGTTCGGGGTCCATTCCCGAATAACCGGTAATGGTAAACGGATTCTGTGCTGAGAAGGAAAGACGCAAGTCAGCACCTCCAACCCATTTCTTAGGAAGTGTATAGCCTATCTGTAACAGCTTGCAACGCAAGTAGGAACCATCTTCCACATAGAAACTGGAAACACGGTTATAGTTCAGGTTCAAGTCATTGCTCGACAAACGGGGAATATCATTGCCGGTACCCTCGCCATGCCATGCTTTCTCCAGTGTGCCTGCCCAGACATTCTGTCCGCCTGAACCGGAGTACCGTCCTTTGGTGACATTGTAAATATCATTACCGAACGTACCATAGAAATTGGCTGCAAAATCAATGTTCTTATAACGCATACCAATATTCAGACCCATCATTAAATCAGGATAAGGATTGCCGATATAATCTTTGTCATTGGCATCGAGCACTCCGTTATGGTCCCGGTCCTTGAAGCGGATGTCTCCCGGTTTTGCATTGGGCTGAATCAGCGTTCCGTGTTCGTCAGTGTGCGCATACACCTCTTCCCAATTCTGGAACAAGCCATCGGCCACGTAACCGTAGAAACGGGAGATAAAACCACCATCTTCGTTACGGATAATCTGGTCGCTATTGAATCCACCGACATTGATAGGACCGTCGCCCGAGAACTTGATGGCCTTATTGCGTACGGCAGAAAGATTCAGACCTAAATCGTAAGAGAAATCCTTGCCGATTTCATCGCGCCAAGTAAGTCCTACTTCCCAACCGCGGGCCTGCATACTACCGATGTTCATCCAAATCTGGCTGTTCCAGTTATCATATCCCAAAGAGAGGATATTCTGTTTCTGGTAGAGCATGTCAATGGACTTTTTCTGGAAATATTCGAATGTTACACCCAAACGTGAATCAAGGAAAGACATATCCACACCTACGTTCCAGTCTTCCACAGTCTCCCACTTCAACTGGTTGTTACCTACTGTAGACACGAAGTAACCATTTGCCAACGTATTGCCATAATAGTATTGAGTTTCACTCAACAAAGTAAGGGTAGCATTATTGTTGATATTCTGATTACCTACACGGCCCCAGCCTCCACGAAGCTTCAGGTCACTGAAGATTTCCTGGTCCTGCATAAATGCCTCACTGATGACACGCCAGGAAGCGGAAACAGACGGGAAGAGGGCATACTTGCTGCCTTTCGGGAAACGGGAGGAACCGTCGGCACGGAGAGATGCCGAAATGTAGTAACGGTTATCGTAGTTGTACATGACACGGCCCAGGAAAGAAACCAACGTATTGTAAGTGGTTTCACCGTTGGCCTCGTCCGTACCCTGCTGTCCGGCATTCACTTCCTGCATCTGGTCCAGATTATTAGGAACATTATCACGCCGTGCCTGAGTATTGTACCATGCAAAACGTTCGGCAGTAAAGCCGGCCATTACATTCAGGTTATGCTTTTCAGCGAAAGTGTCCATGTAAGTGGCTGTATTCGTCCAGTTCCAGTCAAACCACTCCTGATTGCGGCGGGTGATTTCGTTCAAGTCTTGTTTCTCCAACGGATCCATATTGAACTTCGGAACGAATGAATCAGAACGGCGATAGTGGGCATTGGCACCGAACTGGGTGCGCAACGTCAGCTTTTCTATCGGGTTTACCTGCAGATAGGTATTCAGAATGGCACCCAACTCGCGAGAATGAGCATTGCTACGGGCAATTGAACCGGCGGGATTCCACTCCTGGTTGTTGTAAGAACGTTGATAGTTGTTGTACTCATTATCCTCCCATTGGTCCTGCGGACGGAATACCGGAGTTGTCGGGTCCATAGCCATGGCTGCCGAGAACTGGTTTGGGGTATCATCCCATGATTCGACACGTGGAGCAATATCAACTCCCAATTTTACATACTTATTAAATGTATATTCAGTATTCAGACGGATATTTATCTTATCCCAATAACCTACATCAAACTGTGAGTTGTTACGATAATAGCCCACGCTAAAGTTATAAACAAACTGTTCTGAGCCACCGGCAACACTAAGTGAATGGTTCTGCACCAAAGCTGTTTTATTGACTACAGTGTCCCACCAGTCTGTACCACCGGGATTGGTCGTAGCACCCGTATCGTTCCAGATAGAAGAAAGGCCATCATTCGTATAACGGGTATTGAACACTTCTTTATATTCAGCCGCACCGGCAATATTAGGTTTGGCCACGGTCTGGAAACCAACAGAAGAATTCCAATTAATGCGGGCTTTACCAGTCTTACCTTTCTTTGTAGTAATCAGGATGACACCGTTTGATGCACGTGTACCATAGATAGCGGCAGCCGAAGCATCTTTCAATACTTCCATGGAAGCAATATCGTTACTATTCAGGAAGTTGATATTGTCACCTACCGGCATACCATCCACTACATACAGCGGATTCGTACCGTTTACGGTAGTTACACCACGAATCAGCACCTTCGGAGTAGCTCCAGGACCACCACCACTGGTGACTTGTACACCATTTACCTTACCCTGCAAAGCATCCATAGCATTACCGGTCACGGTTTCAGTGATTTCATCGCCTTTTACTGTAGCAATAGAACTGGTCAAATCGCTCTTTTTCACAGCACCATAACCGATAACCACCACTTCATCCAGTAATTCCGCTGCCTCCTTCAGTACCACGTTAATCGTAGTACGTCCACCTACAGCTATTTCCTGAGACTCAAAACCAATAGAAGAGAATACCAACACTGCATTCTTGTCTACATTGGGTAATGTATAATCACCGTCGATACCGGTAATTGTACCCGTACCGGTACCTTTCACTTGAACTGTAGTTCCAATCAACGGCTGCTGGTCGGTGGCCGAAGTCACCACACCCTTAACCGTTATCTGCTGCGCATAACCGCAAAGGCTTATCAGCGCAAGACATAATAATAGAATTTGCTTTTTCATATCTTAAATCTAATGTTACTTTTTAATTAGCAGGAACAATCTTGCCGCGACCCAAATGCGCGTCAAACTCAAAGCGGTAATTGCCGGTCACCGTAACCGTAGGCTTCACCCAGTTGTCACCTACCATCGAGCCGTCTTCCCAACGCTGATTGGTGCCTTCCCAATTAGGATTCACATCCCCTTTCTTACTGAAGTAACCAAACTTCTCTACATTCTGAGAGTCGTCACACCGCCATTCCACATGATCCCACCATCCGTCGGGATGATAATTGGATATGATGAAGTTCATTTCTTCACCGGCTTCCAGCGTCCAAGTTCCATTTTCCGGATAATAGAAAAGATGAGGATTGTTTTTATCCTGGGCAAACAACTGATTTCCCGCATCCTGAGGAGAACCTCCCCAACCGATATAGAAATCAATGAACGATTCCCCATTCTCCCAACGGTCAAAACAAGGCTTTCCATATTCATATTTCATCGGATTTGTAGCCTCTGTCACCGAGTACGTGCGCATACTATAAGTAGACTCTTTCACATTGATGTCTATTTCATAATAAACACCAGCCTCATCCAAGACAATAGGTTTAGCCGTTTCCGGGTCATCCGTCAGTTTTGTATTATCCTCCGGATCAAGGCCAAAACAGATAGGAGTAAAGTCTGTCTTTTGCGGTAAGAAGAAAATTTCCGTACCGGCAGCTTTATTATAATAACGTGCACGATATTGGTACTCGCCCGTATGGTTAATCACCATCGGTACACCGAAAATATCACTGTTCAATTCCTCTACAGTTGCCACATCGGCCAGATACATTTTGGGGAAGTCAGGCATTTCAGATACACTGATGGTGCTATTGGTCACTGTCTGATTGCCTCTGGCATCCACAGCAGTCAATGTCACATCGTAACTTTTCACCTCATTAGGCAAAATAATCTTCTCCGTAAAGCTCAAAGTAGATTGCCCGCCAGCCTCTATACGGCGGCTTTCAAAACCTTCTACCCCAGGAATCTCAATGAGTACATAATCCAGTATGCGGTCATCTTTCACCGTGAAATTCAGGTTGAACTTTGTTTCATCCTTTATCAGTACGGTAACCTCCTTACCAGGGGCAATTGTAAATGTAGGATTCTCAAAGTCCCCATCCATCGTTATCAACACATCCTGCGACACTTCACGCCCGCCCGCATCTGTTACGGTCACTTTCACGGTGAAGCGTTCACCGATTTCATCACGCTTGAGGTCATAAGAATAGCTCAACTCATACTCCGTTTGGGGAGCTCCATAGATTTCGACCAAATCAATGGTCTTGTTCAGATAAAGATCGGCACATTGCAGATTGACGGATACAATTCCATCCTGGTCAGCCAATGAACCTTCAATGGTAAAACGATGGCCGGCACCGGATTCAATATGATCCGTCACCAATGTCATTGTCGGAGTCTGCCCGTCTACATCAGAGTATCCGTCATCGTCACTACATCCAGTAGTCCATAAAGCCAGCGATAACAACGCCCAGAAAGTGGCGTTAAAGAAATGCTTCTTCATAAATATTATTATTAAAGTTAAACAAAAAAGTACATTTTGTTCCGATTTATAATAATCGGTGATGCAAACATATGCCAATTTTCGATTCAACAGCTGTATAAATCTTGCAGAGAAGGCATATAAATCTGTCAATGCACGATTTGTGCACATCATCTAAAGATTTTATTTGTACTTTTGACTCATGCAATGAAAAACGACCCGTTATGAAGAAGATTCTACTTTCCATTTTCCTATGCCTGCCATTCCTGCTATCTGCGCAGCCATATACCATAAAACATCTGAGCATCCGTGAAGGGCTGTCCAACAACCATGTGGTCAGCATAGCCCAAGACAAACGGGGCTCTCTATGGTTTGCCACAGAAGAGGGTTTAAATAAATTCGACGGAATACGCTTCCTTACCTATTATAAAGAAGAAACAACCGGCAAGCAAAGCATCACCGGCAACGAACTGAACTGTCTGCTGGACGATCCCAGCGACTCCATCTTATGGATAGGAACCCAGCGTGCCGGAATCAATGCATACAATTATGCCAACGATTCATTCATCACTTACAGACACGACGAAAACAACCCTGAAAGCCTCGTTACGGACGACATTACCAAAATCATTGCCGCCTCCGACGGTAACCTATGGATTTGCACCTATTGGAAAGGCGTGGACTATTTTGACAAGCAAACCGGGCAATTCACCCATTACAATACCGAAACCATACCGGGTTTTGCAAGCAACCATATCTGGTCTGCCATAGACGGCGGTAACGGACTACTCTATATCGGGCATGTGGACCGGGGATTCAGTATACTTTCCATAAAAGACAAGACAGTCAAGAACTTCACACACGAGCCGCACAACCCCAACAGCCTGCCCGGCAACGAAGTGACATGTGTCTACAAAGACAAAAGCGGAAACATATGGATAGGAACCGATAGAGGAGTGGTACTGTTTAACCCGGAAGCGGAAAGTTTCATCCCCTTCGACGACAAAACCAACTGCATATCGCACCGTGTATATGATATACACCAACTGGATGACAACAGACTTTGGATAGCCATGGAATTCGGTGGCATTGCCGTTGTGGATTTGTCCCAACAGCTTTTCCGTTCGTCGGACCAGATTCATGCGCTTTCTATCCGGGAGGGAGACGATGAATACGGCTTGTCCAACTCCAGCATCCGTTGCCTACTCCAAGATTCCTTCGGTAATGTATGGGCAGGTTCCTGGGGAGGCGGCATCAACTTCATAAAACGCGAGCCGTCACTCTTCAGCACCTATAAATATTCTCCTTTTCCATCCACCAACAACAGCCTGAACAGTAAAATAGCCTCCGGCGTCTGTATGGACAAAGCCGGTAACCTCTGGATAGGAACCGATGGAGGAGGAATCAACGTATTCAACAAGGGAAGACGAATAGCCATATACAATGCTGACAACAAAAAATTCAGAAGCAATACGGTGCAGGCAGCCTTGTGCGACTCGAAGGGAGGATTATGGTTCGGGCTTTTTTATGGAGGAATAGCCTACTACAATCCCAAGAGCCAAAGCTTCCGGCAGATTTTCTCCGAAGACAAATCACGCACTGACGTACGTTCCTTTCATGAAGATAAGCAGGGAAACATTTGGGTCGGAACCAGCGAAGGCGTCTATCTTATAGATTGTGACAGCAAGACAATCAAGGCACACTACAATCTAGAGAACAATCTGGCCCGCTGTGTGCTGAAGGATTCCGAAGACCAAGTATGGGTAGGATTCTTCGGAGGAGGCCTGGGCCTCTATGACCCTCAACTCCAAAGCATCCAGCTCTTCAACGTCCTGGCCAAATTCCCCTCCAATACCATCAATGCTCTCTACGAAGACAGCAGAAAGCGGTTGTGGGTGGCCACGGGTGAAGGTTTGGTATGCTTCCCCTCCCTGACAGACAGAAACTACAAAGTATACCAGCGTGAAAGCGGACTGGCTAACACCCACATACAAGCCATCGGTGAGGACAAGGCAGGAAATATTTGGGTGAGCACCAACAAAGGTATCAGCTGTCTTGTGGACAGTAAAGACATTTTCTATAACTACGACTACCACGACAACCTCCCCATGGGAAGCTTCAGCCGGGGCAGTGTAGCCTACGGACAAGACGGCAACTTTTACTTCGGCTCCATAAACGGTCTGTGCTACTTCAACCCGGAAGTTGTATTGCAGGAACGCAAATCACCACCCGCATTCATCACCAACATTGAAATTACCGACCCGCTGAACAAACCGGAAAACGGACAGAACACCATTGCCTTAAACGGACAGAAGAACGTACAACTGAAATATACACAGAATAGTTTCAGTATCCGGTTCAACATCCAGAACTATGCCCTGGTCAACCAAGTGGAATATGCCTATATGCTGAAAGGACTCGAGAACTCCTGGTATACGCTTACAGACCCCAATAATGTCACCTTCCGTAATCTTCCTCCCGGGAAATACCAGTTCCAAGTGAAAACGCGCATGCGCAACCAAGCGTGGTCGGACGCAACCACCTCACTGGACATCCGCATCGCCCCACCCCTTTGGCTTACTTGGTGGGCAAAGTCATTCTATATCCTGCTGTCCCTTATCATCCTTTTCTCCATACTCTATGCCTACAAGAAAAGGCTGGATGCTGAGGCACTGTACCAACTGGAGAAGCAGAGCCACGAACACGAACAGGAACTGAACAACGAGCGCCTGCGCTTCTACACCAACATCACCCATGAACTGCGCACCCCGCTTACGCTGATACTGGGTCCGCTGGAAGACATACAGAAAAGTGATACACTATCCACCAAAGACGCACAGAAGATATCCGTCATTCACCAAAGTGCCATCCGGCTACTGAACCTCATCAACCAGATATTGGAGTTCAGAAAGACCGAGACCCAGAACAAGAAACTCTGCGTGAGCCGGGACAACCTCGTACCCCTTATCCGCGAGATAGGCCTGAAGTACAAGGAACTGAACCGGAAGCCAGCCGTCGATATCCGGCTGGTGGTGGAGAAAGAGCATATGCCTATATACTTCGACAAGGAAATTATCCAGACCATCCTGGACAATCTGATATCCAATGCCCTAAAGTACACGGAAAAGGGTAGCATCAGCATCGGTATCCGACAGGTGGAACGTGCCGAAGTGAACTATACGGAAATCCGGGTCAGCGACACGGGATACGGTATCAAGCCGGAGGCACTACCCCACATATTCGACCGTTATTACCAGGAAGGCGGCAAACACCAGGCTTCGGGTACCGGTATCGGACTTTCTCTGGTGAAAAACCTCGTAGCCCTACACGAAGGGGAAATCCGCGTAGAGAGTGCTCCCAATCAAGGTAGTACCTTCTACGTCAGCCTGCTTACCGACAACAGTTACCCGCAGGCACTGCATGCCGATTCGCAGGAAAAGGAAAGCAACGTCCAGCATATAGAAGAGGCACAAGTAAATCAAGTTTCATCCAGCGACAAACCCATATTGCTGGTAGTGGAAGACAATCCGGACATCTGCGACTATATAGCCGAATCCTTCTCCGACCACTTTGAAGTAAAGACTGCCGCCAACGGAAAGCTGGGCAAGGAAAGCGCCCTGAAAGAAATACCTGACATCATCGTCAGTGACATTATGATGCCGGTAATGGACGGAAACGAGATGTGCCGTGAGCTGAAAAAAGACGTGCGCACCAGCCACATACCCATTATACTGCTGACAGCCAAAGACTCGCTGCGCGACAAAGAGGAAGGCTACCAGGTAGGTGCCGACTCCTACCTCACCAAACCGTTCAGCGCCAGCCTGCTGCATAGCCGTATAGAAAACCTGCTCCAGTCGCGGCGCAACCTGGCAAACCATTTCAGCGCCAATGCCGCCATAAGCAATAAAGCGGCTGTCATTACAGAATCGCTCAACAAGCTGGACAACGAGTTTATCCACAAGATAAACCAGCTGATAGAGGAACGGCTTTCTTCAGACAAAATAGACATCAGCTATCTTTCGGATAAAATGTGCATGAGCAATTCCACCCTCTACCGCAAGATGAAAGCGCTTACCGGACTTTCCACCAACGAATATGTCCGCAAGATAAGGATGAAACACGCCGAGCAATACCTGCTGGAAGGCAAATACAACATTTCGGAAATAGCATTCAAGGTAGGTATAAACAATCTGTTCTACTTCCGGCAATGCTTCAAGGAAGAATTCGGCTACATACCTTCGGAATATCTGAAGAGATTAAAAGAGACCGGAGAGAAATAAGAGACAAACAGCCCCTTCCTATTAGTTGGAATGCGGACAGCTATTTCAGCTCCAGCTCCATCTTCTTTATCTTTTCCAGCGTATTGCCTGCTTCCATGGAGGGGAATACCTGAAGCACGCGTTGCAGGTATGCCTTAGCCTTGCCGTAGCTATTGGTGAACACGTCTGACAATCCGTTGCGATAGCGTGCATACTGCATCCTTGTGGGGGAAGTTATCTTTTTATAGTCTTCTTCGAGCTTCTTCTTATCCTTCTCGGCTTGGAGATAATAATAATTCCCCAAGAAGATATTGGCTTGGAGATTGTCGGCATCCAGCATCAATACCTTTTCATAGGTTTTTAAGGCATCTTTCTCCTTTCCCCGCATCATCTCCATTTCGGCACAAGAGACAAGTGCAGGTACGTCTTCGGGATGACGCTGCAAGAACTCCTTATAGAAGAGGTAGGCTTTATCGTAATTCCGCATTTCCTTGTAGTGCACAGCCAGCACATCCGCAAGACGGGGAGCCACCTCACTGCTCTTGTCCACATTGGTCCAGTAGAACATTTCCGTCCTATCCTCACCGGCATTTGCCGCCTGGCGAAACAAACTCACCGCATAGTCATCTTTACCCTCGGAAAGTGCATCGGACACTTTCGAAAGCAACTCATCTGCCGACTGTCCCCAGACAGACAGCGGACACATCAAGAACAAGGAGAAAAGCAACGTTAAGGTTTTCATTTTTAGTGTATATATATAGTTTAACAGCCCAATCAGTCTCATAGAAATCTACCTACAAAACTACGCATTTTTACGGCAACCATCAATAGTTGAAAGTAGAAAAATAGTTAACTTTGCCGACCTTAATGAATTAAATAATATAAATGAAGCCCAGAGACAGACAAATACTGCAAATAGCCTTACCTTCCATCGTATCGAACATCACCGTGCCGCTGCTCGGCCTGATTGATGTAGCCATCGTCGGCCATCTGGGTTCGCCCGCCTACATAGGCGCTATTGCCGTGGGTGGCATGCTGTTCAATATCATCTACTGGATATTCGGCTTTCTGAGGATGGGTACCAGCGGAATGACCTCGCAAGCATTCGGCAAGCGGAATTTGCCGGAGGTAGTCTGCCTGCTGTTGCGTTCTGTGGGCATAGGCGTGGCAGTCGCATTCTGCCTCATCCTGCTGCAAACGCCTATCAAGCAGGGAGCCTTTCTTCTCATCCATCCCACGGACGAAGTCAGAGAGATGGCAACGCTTTATTTCCATATCTGCATCTGGGGTGCCCCTGCCATGCTGGGGCTATATGGACTGACGGGATGGTTCATCGGTATGCAGAATTCGCGTATCCCCATGTATATAGCCATCACACAGAATGTGGTCAATATCATTGCCAGCCTCGGACTGGTTTATCTGTGTGGGATGAAAGTAGAAGGAGTAGCTTTGGGGACGTTGATTGCCCAGTATGCTGGCTTCCTGATGGGCATTGTCCTTTGGATGCACAACTACGGCAGGCTGAAAAGATTCTGGGAAATTAAAAATTATAAATTAAAAATTAAAGGGGGAGAAGGGGCAGGTATCTGGGAGAAAGGGGCGATGTTCCGGTTCTTCCAAGTGAATAGGGACATTTTTCTGCGTACCCTTTGCCTGGTGGCAGTCACGTTGTTCTTCACTTCGGCGGGAGCTTCGCAGGGAGAGATTATTCTGGCGGTCAACACGCTGCTGATGCAGCTCTTCACCTTATTCTCGTATGTAATGGACGGCCTTGCCTACGCTGGCGAAGCCTTAAGCGGCAGATACATAGGCGCACGCAACCGGGAAGCCTTTACAGACACCGTCCGGCACCTCTTCGGATGGGGAGCGGTGATAGCGGTTCTCTTTACATTGGTTTATGCGCTGGGAGGCAATGCCTTCCTCGGACTATTGACGGATGACAAAGAAGTGATAGCTGTTGCCGACACCTATTTTTATTGGGCGCTTGCCGTGCCCGCCGTCGGGATAGCCGCCTTCATCTGGGACGGCATCTTTATCGGTGCCACCGCCACGCGAGGAATGCTCCTCTCCATGGCAGCGGCAGCTGTCAGCTTTTTTATCTTATATTATGGGCTGCATCCCGTCCTGGCAAACCATGCTCTATGGCTTGCCTTCCTCACTTACCTGCTGATGCGGGGAGTGGTGCAGACAGGCTTGAGCCGGGAAGTCATCCGACGGGCATTTCCCAGCAAGAAGGAACCTGCTTGGCGTGAGGGGTAGGCTATGAACAATTTCAAGGGAAAAAGCATTATCTTTGTATCGCTATGACTGATATAAAATATGGATTCCACCCTCCAGAACAAGGCGTCAGGTAGCCAGTATACGGTGCCAAACAAGTTTCAACTTTTGGCACCATCGGTTTCAAGGCATGAAACTGACGGTATTTGCATTTGGAACCAAGTCACTCATAGCAAGAGTAATGACTTATACAAAATTGTTATGGCAGAAAAGAATATAGTTCAAGAGACATTTCCCGTATTGGGAATGAGTTGCGCCTCATGCTCCGCACGGGTAGAAAAGACGCTGAACCATCAGTCAGGTGTCAAGAAAGCGGTCGTAAACTACGCTTCGGCAACGGCAACCGTGGAATATGACCCTACAAACTGTTCTTCCGAGGCTTTGCAGCAGGCTGTGCAGGCGGCCGGATATGACTTGTTGATAAACCAGGACGGCAACACGCTCGAAGAGGCGGAAGAGGCCCACAACAAGAAATTCAGCGCATTGAAATTCCGCACAACCTGGGCCATCATCTTGTCTATGCCCGTTGTCATCATAGGCATGTTCTTCATGGATATGCCCCATGCCAATCCCATCATGTGGGCGTTGTCCACTCCCGTCGTATTCTGGCTGGGGCGGGGATTCTTCACCAGCGCCTGGAAACAATTGCAGCATGGCAGCGCCAATATGGACACACTGGTAGCCATCAGTACGGGGACCGCCTATCTGTTCAGCCTGTTCAACATGCTATTTCCGGACTTCTGGCTATCCAGAGGCATCCATCCGCATGTATATTTTGAGGCGGCAAGTGTCATCATAGCCTTTATCCTGCTGGGCCGCCTGCTGGAAGAAAAAGCGAAAGGAAACACCTCAACCGCCATCAAGAAACTGATGGGGCTCCAACCCAAGACTGTGACCATCATTGTGGATGAAGGACACGCTGTCCCTCACTCTTCCTTTGAGCGCGTTATCCCTATCGAGCAGATTCGCCCCGGAGACATCGTCCTGGTGAAGCCCGGAGAACGGATTGCCGTGGATGGCATCGTGACGGAAGGTAGCTCCTACGTAGACGAAAGTATGCTGAGCGGCGAACCGGTAGCAGTATCCAAGCACAAAGACGCCAAGGTCTTTGCAGGTACCATCAACCAGAAGGGAAGTTTCCGCTTCCGGGCAGAGAAAATCGGCACGGATACACTGCTGGCGAAGATTATACACATGGTGCAGGACGCGCAAGGAAGCAAGGCACCGGTGCAGCAGCTGGTGGACAAGATAGCCGGGATATTCGTGCCTACCATTATAGGCATCGCAGTGCTTGCCTTCATCGCATGGATGCTACTGGACGGAACCGGCGGATTCACCCACGGATTGCTGGCATTTGTCACGGTGGTCATCATCGCCTGCCCGTGTGCACTGGGACTGGCTACTCCTACCGCCATCATGGTAGGCATCGGCAAGGGCGCCGAAAGGGGCATTCTGATAAAAGATGCCGAAAGCCTGGAGATTGCCAAGAAGATAGACACCGTCGTACTCGACAAGACCGGAACGGTGACCGAAGGAAAACCGGTAGTCAGCAAACTGATATGGAATACGCAGGCAATGACGCCCGGTACTGGCGCCACTGCAGGCAATGCGCTGTCGGACATTTTCTATAGTCTGGAGAAGCTCTCGGAACATCCGTTGGCAGAAGCCGTGGTGAACCACCTCAAGGAGTCGGCCCCCATAGACATTCAATACTTTGAAAGCATCACCGGAAAAGGCGTGAAAGGACGGGCACAAGGCCGGACCTACCTCGCCGGGAACCGGAAACTGCTGGAAGAAAACCATATCGCCATCCCCCCCTCCCTGCAGGAAGAGGCAACCCGACTGACATCGGAAGCACAGACCGTCATCTGGTTTGCCGATGAAGAAAACGTGCTGGCAATAGCCGGAATTACAGACCGGATAAAAGAAACTTCCATCCGCGCTGTCAGCGAGCTGCGCGCCGCCGGCATCGAAGTCCACATGCTGACCGGAGACAATGAGGCCACCGCCCGTGAGATTGCCCGCAAAGCAGGCATCGCCCACTACCAGGCCAGTGTATTGCCGCAGGACAAGGCTGCCTTCGTCAGCCGGTTGCAGGCAGAAGGCCGGAAGGTTGCCATGGTGGGCGACGGCATCAACGACAGCGCCGCCCTTGCCCAAGCCGACTTAAGCATCGCCATGGGTGGAGGCAGCGACATCGCCATGGATGTAGCCAAAATGACCATCATCTCTTCCGACCTGGCTAAGATACCGGAAGCTCTCTGTCTGTCGCGTCTCACCGTCCGGACCATCCGGCAGAATCTCTTCTGGGCATTTATATATAATATAATAGGTGTACCCATTGCGGCCGGAATACTCTATCCCATCAACGGCTTCCTGCTGAACCCGATGATAGCCGGTGCGGCCATGGCATTCAGCAGTGTCAGTGTGGTGAGCAACAGCCTGCTGCTGAAACGGAAAAGAATACATGAAGGAGAAGAAAACAAAGAAGTTGAACCGCCAACAGAAACAATCATGAAGAAAGAATTCAAAGTAGAAGGCATGATGTGCAACCATTGCCGCATGCATGTAGAGAAAGCATTGAACAGTATGGAAGGCATACACGCCACCGTAACCCTGGACCCTCCTGTAGCCACCGTAGAGTTTTCGGACGGTGAAAAGACGCTCGAAGAACTGCAGAAAGTAGTGACGAAAGAAGCCGGTGACTACACACTGAAGGCATAAGTGTAGAATTCATACGGTTTTCATACAGAAAAGAAGGAGGAAATCAAAGTAAATATCTACCTTTGCGCGCTAATTTACAGATAAAGATATGAACGCAAAAGCCAAAGGATATATTTTAGGTTCCATCGCCGCAGCCTCCTACGGCATGAATCCACTGTTTGCCCTCCCGTTGTACAAGGCCGGCATGGACCCGGACTCGGTACTTTTTTTCAGATACCTCTTCGCCATCCCGTTGCTGGGCATTATGATAAAGGCGAGAGGGCGGTCATTCAAGATACAGCGGAAAGAAACATTTCCGCTCATCATCATGGGATTGCTCGTGGCCCTCTCCTCACTGACGCTTTTTCTGAGCTATAACTACATGGCCGCCGGCATAGCGTCTACACTGCTGTTCGTCTATCCCATCATGGTGGCGCTTATTATGGCCATGGTTTTCAAAGAGAAGCTGGCACTGCAAACCATCGTCTGCATGCTGCTTGCACTGGGAGGTATCGGACTGCTCTACAAGAGCGAGGACGGCAGCACACTGAGCCTGATAGGGACACTGCTGGTTTTCGCGTCTTCCCTTTCCTATGCCATATACATCGTGGGCATCAACCAGACATCGTTGAAAAATGTGGCTACGCTTAAAGTCACCTTCTATGTCCTTCTCTTCGGCCTATCGCTTTTTGTGGCACGCCTGCTCTATTCCGGCGTACTGAACACACCGGACCAGTGGTATCTGTGGGCCAATCTGCTTGCATTGGCTGTCTTCCCCACCGCCATATCCTTCCTCTGCACTACCGGTGCCATCCAATATATCGGCTCCACCCCGACCGCCATTCTCGGCGCATTGGAGCCCGTGACAGCCATCTTCTTCGGAATAGCCGTCTTTGGAGAAAGCCTGACAGTCAGAGAAAGCTTCGGACTGGTGATGATTATCGTAGCCGTAACGTTCGTCATCGCAGGAGGCAATATTACAAGCCAACTGGTCCGTTTCAGGAAACTGTTCCCAAGACTCCCGATAAGAAGCAAGAAAAGAAACTAATCCTATAAAACCATCACCAACCATGAAGAAAAGTCTCTACCTGCTTTTACTGCTGTTGTTTCCTATCGGGCTGCAGGCTCAGTCCGAGGTTATAGTACTCCACCCGGATGAAGGCAAAGCCGAAGTGAACGAAGCCGAATACACCAGAATTTTCCTGGCAGGCACCATCGACATGGGCAAAAGCATAGACTGGCAAAAGGCAACCTGCGACTGGTTCCGCGCACGCCCCCAAGGTAAATACATCCTATACAATCCCCGAAGGGACAAGGGACTCAGCGGCGAAATGTCCGACTTTGAACATCAAGTGAACTGGGAACTGGAACATCTGGAAAAAGCCGACCTGATAATCATGAATATCCTGGCAAGCAGCAAGTCCCCCATCACCCTGCTGGAGATGGGGCTGCACATGCGTTCGGGCAAATTGCACGTTATCTGTGAACCCGGTTTCTACCGCTACGACAATGTGCGGATTACTTGCAACCGCTATGGCGTTCCGCTATATCACAGCATGGACGAGTTCCTAAAGACTGTGCGTTAGGCAACTATCCTACCACATTCTGCTGCACTTTTCAGTTTAATTCTTTATCTTTGCTGCAAAGCAATATAACAAAACTATATATTATGGCAACCTATAAAAGAATCTTATTGAAACTCAGCGGCGAGAGCCTGATGGGTGAAAAGCAATACGGCATCGACGAGAAACGCCTTGCCGAGTACGCAGCTCAAATCAAAGAAATCCACGAATTGGGAGTACAAATAGGCATCGTGATAGGCGGTGGAAACATTTTCCGCGGATTGAGCGGTGCCAACAAAGGGTTCGACCGTGTGAAAGGCGACCAGATGGGAATGCTGGCAACCGTCATCAACAGCCTTGCACTCAGTTCGGCTCTGGTAGCTGCCGGCGTGAAGGTCCGCGTGCTGACTGCCGTACGTATGGAACCCATCGGTGAATTCTACAATAAATGGCGTGCCATCGAATGTATGGAAGCAGGCGAAGTAGTCATCATGTCCGCCGGTACAGGCAATCCGTTCTTCACTACCGATACCGGTTCCAGTCTGCGCGGCATCGAGATTGAGGCGGATGTCATGCTGAAAGGTACCCGTGTGGACGGCATCTACACCGCCGACCCGGAGAAGGACCCGACAGCCACGAAGTTCCACGACATCACCTACGACGAAGTGCTGAAGCGCGGTCTGAAAGTGATGGACCTCACTGCCACCTGCATGTGCAAAGAGAATAACCTGCCCATCATCGTTTTTGACATGGACACAGTGGGTAATCTGAAAAAAGTGATGCAAGGAGAAGAAATCGGTACACTGGTGCACAATTGAATGGAAAATGGAGAATAAAAAATGAATGTTATTTAATTCTTAATTCTCAATTTTCAATTTAATAATTATATTTGCAAAGTTTCAAATCAAAGCTATTTCAAAACGAAAATAATATGAGAGACGTAAAAGACATCTTAGACGAAGCGCAAGAAAGTATGGACATGGCCATCATGTATCTGGACGAGGCACTGGCTCATATCCGCGCCGGAAAAGCCGATATCCGTTTGCTGGACGGTATCCGTGTGGATTCTTATGGAAGTATGGTTCCTATCAACAATGTGGCAGCCGTAACCACTCCGGACGCACGCAGCATTGCCATCAAGCCATGGGATAAGAGCATGTTCCGCGTCATTGAAAAGGCCATCATTGACTCCAGTCTCGGCATCATGCCCGAAAACAATGGTGAGATTATCCGTATCGGCATCCCGCCACTGACGGAAGAACGCCGTAAACAACTTGCCAAACAGTGTAAGGGAGAAGGAGAAACTGCCAAGGTAAGTGTACGTAATGCACGCCGTGATGCCATCGACGCCTTGAAGAAATCCGTAAAGGACGGACTGGCCGAAGACGCCCAGAAAGGCGGTGAAGAAAAGCTGCAGAAGATTCACGACAAGTTCATCAAGCAGATTGATGACATGCTGGCTGCAAAGGATAAAGAAATCATGACCGTTTAATTAAGTTGAAAACGGAAAATGGAAAGTTGAAAATAAACCGATATACCAAGTATAGAAGCCTTTCAACCTTCCATTTTCAACTTTCAACTTTCAACTTTCAATTATTTTGAGGGGACTCGTTATAAAAAACACCGGAAGTTGGTACTTGGTACGGACTGACGACGGAAGGGAGATTGAATGTAAAATCAAAGGGAACTTCCGGCTGAAAGGCATACGAAGCACTAATCCCGTGGCTGTAGGCGATTATGTGAACATCATACTGAACCAAGAAGGTACGGCCTTTATCAGCGAGATAGAGGACCGGAAGAATTACATCATCCGCCGCGCCTCCAACCTTTCCAAGCAATCGCACATTCTTGCTGCCAACCTCGACCAGTGCATGCTCATAGTGACGGTGAACTATCCCGAGACCTCCACTACCTTTATAGACCGTTTTCTCGCCTCTGCCGAGGCATACCGTGTTCCCGTCAAGATTATATTCAACAAAGTGGATGCCTACAATGAAGAGGAACTGCACTATCTGGACAGTCTCATCAACCTTTACACCACCATCGGCTATCCTTGTTTCAAGGTTTCTGCCAGAAAAGGGGAAGGCATCGACACTATCGAGAAAGAACTCAAAGGACGCATAACCCTCTTTTCCGGACATTCCGGAGTAGGGAAATCGACACTCATCAAGGCAATACTGCCCGATATAGAGATTAAAACCGGAGAGATATCCACCTATCATAATAAAGGTATGCACACCACTACCTTCTCAGAAATGTTCCCGGTTCCGGGCAACGGATATATCATTGACACTCCGGGCATCAAAGGTTTCGGAACATTCGATATGGAAGAAGAAGAGATAGGCCACTACTTCCCGGAAATATTCAAGGTATCTGCCGACTGCCGTTACGGCAACTGTACCCACCGCCACGAACCCGGATGCGCTGTACGCGAGGCTGTCGAGAAGCACTATATCAGCGAATCCCGTTACGCTTCTTATCTGAACATGCTGGAGGACAAGGAGGAGGGAAAATACCGGGCTGCTTACTGATTTGTCATTTTATCACCTTTCCAATCCATATTCTTACACTTTTTAACTCTTTATCTTTTAAACTATTCTCTTTTCCCGTAGTCTAATCTAAGGCTGATTTTATTACTACTAATACTACAACATGAATAAGAGAGTTAAATGGGGCATCATTATCGTGATTGGTGCCGGACTGATTGGAGGAGGAATCTACTCCCAATTACCTAAAGAGAATGAAGAATTAGCCGCTGCAGACAAGGTGATGACCGGTCAACGTAGCGGTAAGAAAATTCTAAACGTAAACGCAAAAATAATCAAACCGCAACTGCTGAAGGATGAAATACAAATCAGCGGCAGCCTGCTGCCGGATGAGGAAGTGGACCTTTCTTTCGAGACATCCGGCAAAATCATAGAGATAAATTTTGAAGAAGGCAGCTTCGTCAAGAAAGGACAATTACTTGCCAAAGTTAATGACCGGCCGCTGCAAGCACAATTGCAACGCCTCGTCTCCCAATTAAAGTTGGCAGAAGACCGCGTGTTTCGCCAGAACGCCCTGCTGGAAAGGGATGCGGTCAGTAAAGAAGCCTACGAACAAGTAAAGACCGAGCTGGCCACCCTGAATGCCGACATTGACCTGATAGAATCGAACATCGCACAAACTGAGCTGCGTGCTCCTTTCGACGGTGTCATCGGTCTGCGCCAAGTCAGTGTGGGTACTTACGCTTCCCCTACAACCATTGTAGCCAAACTCACCAAGATTTCGCCGTTGAAGGTGGAATTTGCCGTACCCGAGCGGTATGCCAATGACGTAAAGACCGGCGCCGGACTGGACTTCACTCTCGAAGGAAAGCTAAATACCTTCCACGCCACGGTTTATGCACGCGAATCAAAGATAGACCCTACTACCCATACCCTGACAATCCGTGCACTTTATCCCAATGCCAACGGAGCTGTGCTTCCGGGCCGCTATGCCAGCATCAAGCTGAACAAGGATGAAATTCAGGACGCCCTTGCCGTACCGTCCGAAGCCATTGTGCCGGAAATGGGAAAAGACAAGATATTCCTCTATAAGTCGGGAAAAGCCCAGCCGGTAGAGATTACTACGGGAATCCGTACGGAAGCGGAAGTACAAGTATTGCAAGGCTTGCAGGCAGGAGATACCATCATCACCTCGGGAACCCTGCAACTCCGTACCGGACTACCGGTAACACTGGACAATATCAATTGACAACTGTCAATTATCAACCGTTAATTATCAATTGTAAAGAATGAATATATCCGAATTAAGTATACGGCGACCGGTACTCTCGACAGTACTTACCCTGATAATCCTGCTGTTTGGCTTCATCGGCTACAATTATCTGGGTGTACGCGAGTACCCATCTGTAGACAATCCCATCATATCAGTATCCTGCTCCTATCCGGGTGCCAACGCCGATGTCATCGAGAACCAGATAACGGAGCCTCTGGAGCAGAACATCAACGGTATTCCCGGCATACGCTCCCTCTCCAGTGTCAGCCAGCAAGGCTCATCACGCATTACAGTAGAGTTTGAGCTTTCCGTTGACCTGGAAACCGCCGCCAACGACGTACGTGATAAAGTGTCGCGTGCACAACGCTATCTGCCTCGTGACTGTGACCCGCCTACCGTATCAAAAGCCGATGCGGACGCCACCCCTATCCTGATGGTTGCCCTCCAAAGTGACAAACGTTCCCTACTGGAGCTCAGTGAAATAGCCGACCTGACTGTCAAGGAGCAGCTTCAGACTATTTCAGATGTAAGTAGTGTAAGTATCTGGGGAGAAAAGCGCTATTCCATGCGGCTTTGGCTGGACCCCATCAAGATGTCCGGCTATGGAATCACTCCTCTGGATGTAAAGAATGCGGTGGACAACGAAAACGTAGAGCTCCCTTCCGGAAGTATCGAAGGAAACACTACCGAGCTCACCATCCGTACGTTGGGTCTGATGCATACAGCCGAAGAGTTCAACAATCTTATCCTGAAGGAAGACGGTAACCGTATTGTCCGCTTCAGCGACATTGGACGTGCCGAACTGGGACCAGCCGACATCAAAAGTTATATGAAGATGAACGGTGTGCCCATGGTAGGTGTCGTAGTAATTCCGCAGCCGGGTGCCAACCACATTGAAATAGCCAACGCCGTATATGACCGCATGGAGAAGATGAAGAAAGACCTTCCCGAAGATGTTCATTACAACTACGGTTTTGACAATACCAAGTTTATCCGCGCTTCTATCGACGAGGTGAAGCAGACGGTGTATGAGGCCTTTGTACTGGTTATCATCATCATTTTCCTCTTCTTGCGCGATTGGCGTGTGACGCTTGTGCCATGTATTGTAATCCCCGTTTCGCTGATTGGAGCTTTCTTCGTCATGTATCTGGCCGGTTTCTCCATCAATGTGCTCTCCATGCTTGCCGTGGTGCTTGCCGTGGGCTTGGTGGTGGACGACGCCATCGTGATGACGGAGAACATTTATGTCCGCATCGAGAAAGGGATGCCCCCGAAAGAAGCCGGCATAGAAGGAGCCAAGGAGATTTTCTTTGCCGTCATCTCCACTACCATTACGCTGGTGGCGGTATTCTTCCCTATTGTATTCATGGACGGTACGACAGGACGACTGTTCCGCGAATTCAGTATCGTGGTCTCCGGTTCGGTGATTATCTCCTCCTTCGCCGCATTGACTTTTACGCCGATGCTTGCCACCAAACTTTTAATCAAAAGGGAACAGCAGAGCTGGTTCTATCGCAAGACCGAACCTTTCTTCGAAGGGATGAACCGGGTATACAGCCAGTCACTGGCCGCCTTCCTGAAACGGCGCTGGATTGCCCTGCCCTTCACCATCGTCACCATCCTGCTTATCGGAGTCCTTTGGAATACTATCCCGGCTGAAATGGCGCCATTGGAGGACCGTTCGCAAATCAGTATCAATACAATGGGTGCCGAAGGAGTGACTTACGAATATATCCGCGACTATACCGAAGACATCAATCATCTGGTGGACTCCATTATCCCGGATGCAGAAGCGGTAACAGCGCGTGTATCCAGTGGTAGCGGTAACGTACGTATCACACTGAAAGACATGAAAGACCGTGACTATACCCAGATGGAGGTTGCCGAAAAGTTGTCGAAGGCAGTGCAGAAAAAGACCATGGCACGCTCTTTCGTACAGCAGTCCTCCTCATTCGGAGGACGGCGCGGCGGTATGCCCGTGCAGTATGTATTGCAGGCAACTAATATCGAGAAATTGCAGGAGGTGCTCCCCAAGTTCATGACGAAGGTCTACGAAAATCCGGTATTCCAGATGGCAGACGTAAACCTGAAGTTCAGCAAGCCTGAAGCGCGCATCAACATCAACCGTGACAAGGCGAGTATCATGGGCGTAAGCACCAAGAACATTGCCCAAACTCTGCAATACGGCTTGAGCGGACAGCGTATGGGCTACTTCTACATGAACGGAAAGCAATACGAGATATTGGGCGAAATCAACCGCCAGCAACGCAACAAGCCCGCCGACCTGAAAGGTATCTATATCCGAAGCGACAACGGGAACATGGTGCAGCTGGACAACCTGATAGAGCTGACCGGCGGTATCGCCCCTCCGAAACTGTACCGTTACAACCGTTTCGTGTCCGCCACCATCTCCGCGGGGCTTGCCGACGGGAAGACCATCGGGCAAGGACTGGACGAAATGGACAAGATTGCCAAGGAGACACTGGACGAGACCTTCCGTACCGCACTGACCGGAGACTCCAAGGAGTATCGCGAAAGCTCCTCCAGTCTGATGTTCGCCTTCATCCTTGCCATCGTGCTGATTTACCTGATTCTGGCCGCCCAGTTCGAGAGCTTCAAAGACCCGCTGATTATCATGCTGACGGTGCCTCTCGCCATTGCCGGCGCGCTGGTATTCATGTATTTCGGAGACATCACGATGAATATATTCAGCCAGATTGGCATCATCATGCTGATTGGTCTGGTAGCAAAGAACGGTATCCTGATTGTGGAGTTCGCCAATCAGAAGCAGGAAGCGGGTGAAGACAAGATGCGAGCCATCAAGGACGCCTCCCTGCAACGTCTGCGCCCCATCCTGATGACGAGTGCCTCCACCATCCTGGGATTGATACCGCTTGCCTACGCCACCGGCGAAGGCTGCAACCAGCGCATCGCCATGGGTACTGCCGTCGTAGGCGGCATGCTCATCTCCACACTGCTGACGATGTACATCGTGCCTGCCATATATAGTTATGTATCAACGAACCGAAGTAAACTGAAGACCGAATGAAACGCATTGTTTTAATTTTCATAGCCACTGCCTGCACAGCGCTGGGCCTTTATGCACAGCCTGCGCCTACCTACACCTTGAAGTCCTGCCTGGAGCAGGGATTGCTGAACAACTACTCCCTGCGCATTGTCCGCAATGAAGAGCAGGTCAGCAAGAACAACGCCACATTGGGCAATGCGGGCTACCTGCCCACACTGGACCTCTCCGCCGGCTACAAGGGAACCATAGACAATACCGAGACCAAAGCCCGAGCCACCGGAGAGACAACCAAGGACAACGGAGTATTTGACCAAACTCTCGATGCAGGCATCAACCTGAACTGGACCATCTTCGACGGTTTCAACATTACCGCCAACTACCAACGGCTCAAGGAGCTGGAACGCCAAGGCGAGACCAATACGCGCATCGCCATCGAGGACCTGATAGCCAACATAGCCGCCGAATACTATAACTATGTTCAGCAAAAAATCCGCTTGAAGAACTTCCGTTATGCCGTATCGCTATCCAAAGAGCGCCTGCGCATTGTGGAAGAGCGTTACCACATCGGTAACTTCTCGCGCCTGGACTACCAGCAGGCCAAAGTGGACTTCAATGCCGACAGTGCCCAATACATGAAACAGCAGGAACTGCTGCACACCTCACGTATCCAGCTGAACGAACTCATGGCAAACAAAGATGTAGACCAGCCGTTTATCATACAAGACAGCCTCATCAACGTGACCGCCTCCCTGAACTTCGAGGAGCTGTGGAACGCCACCCTCACCATCAACGCCTCACTGCTACGTGCCGAACAGAACAATACCCTGGCCCGTCTGGACTACAAGAAAGTCTGCTCGCGCGACTACCCATACGTGAAGATGAACGGCGGATACGGCTACACCCTCAACAAGTATGACATCTCTGCCAACAGCCGCCGCAGCAACCTCGGTCTGAACTTCGGCGTCACGGTCGGCTTCAATCTGTTCGACGGCAACCGGCGCCGCGAACGCAAGAATGCCCGCATTGCCGTGCAGAACGCTCGCCTGGAACGGGAGCAACTGGAGCAAGCCCTGCGCGCCGACCTCAGCAACCTATGGCAGGCCTACCAAAACAACCTGCAAATGCTGAACCTGGAACGCCAGAACCTTGTGGCTGCCAAGGAGAACCACGAGATTGCCATGGAACGATATATGCTGGGCAACCTCTCGGGAATCGAGATGCGCGAAGCCCAAAAGAGTCTGCTGGATGCAGAAGAACGTATTCTCTCCGCAGAATATGATACCAAATTATGTGAAATCTCCCTACTGCAAATCAGTGGAAAAGTAGCGCGCTATATGGAATAAGCAATATAATCCGTACCTTTGCGCCCGATTTATCAGAATTGAAGCATAATGGGATTATTCATCAGAAAGCCATTCGAGGCACTGCAAGCGGAGGCTAATGCCTCCGGAAAGAAAACATTGAAACGTGTACTTGGTCCGTGGAGCCTTGTTGCCCTGGGCGTGGGAGTCATCATCGGAGCGGGTCTATTCTCCATCACCGGAACGGTGGCGGCAGGCTATACGGGACCGGCCATCACACTGTCCTTTGCCATTGCCGCACTGGGATGCTGCTTCGCCGGACTGTGTTATGCGGAATTTGCGTCCATGATACCCGTAGCCGGCAGCGCATACACCTACTCGTATGCCACGATGGGCGAACTCATCGCCTGGATTATCGGGTGGGACCTGGTACTGGAATACACCGTAGCCGCAACCACGGTAAGCATCAGTTGGAGCCGCTATCTGGTCGTCTTTCTCGAGGGACTGGACATACATCTACCGCAAGCCCTCACCGCCTGTCCCTGGGATGGCGGAGTCGTAAATATCCCCGCCTTCCTTATCGTCGTGCTGATGAGCCTCTTCCTGATACGGGGTACGGAAGGCAGCTCCATCTTCAACGGCTTCATTGTATTCCTGAAGGTTTCCGTCATACTGATTTTTGTCATACTCGGCTGGAAATACATCAATACCGACAACTATACACCTTACATCCCTGCCAATACGGGCGTGCTGGGCGAATATGGCTTCTCCGGCATCCTGCGAGGGGCGGCCATCGTATTCTTCGCCTTCCTCGGGTTCGACGCCGTGAGCACAGCTGCCCAAGAGACGAAGAACCCGAAGCGGAACATGCCTATCGGCATTCTGGTCTCCCTGCTGGTATGCACCGTGCTCTATATGGTTTTTGCCCACGTCATGACGGGAGTGGCACACTACACCGCCTTCAGCGGACAGCAAGGCATTGCTCCCGTTGCCATAGCCATAGAGCACATGGGGCAGGCTGATGCGGCAGGTATCATCCAGCCGGACTATCCCTGGCTGAACCGTGCCATCGTGCTGTCCATTCTGTTCGGATATTGCTCCGTCATCATGGTGACGCTGCTGGGACAGAGCCGCGTATTCCTGAGCATGAGCCACGACGGGCTGCTGCCTCCTTTCTTCTCGCATATCAACGAAAAGTTCCGTACTCCGGCACGCAGCAACCTGCTCTTCATGGTACTTGTGGGCCTGCTGGCAGCTTTTGTACCCGCACGGCTGGCCGGAGAGATGACAAGCATCGGCACGCTGATGGCCTTCACGCTGGTCTGTGCCGCTGTACTGGTAGTACGCAGAACCATGCCTGACGTGCCCCGTTCCTTTAAAACCCCACTTGTTCCACTTATCCCCATACTGGGTATTCTTACTTGCCTTTGCATGATGTTGTTCCTTCCTGCCGATACATGGATACGCCTGGTGCTGTGGATGCTCATCGGTCTGGACATCTACGTGGGCTACGGCATGAAGCACAGTAAGCTGGAGCATGGAGGCGACACCCGCCACGGGCAGGTTGCCTTGAACATGATTGGACTTATCCTTGCCGTTCTTTGCGTCATCACCGGACTGTGGCACCAACAGACTGTGGGATGGGGAGAAAACAAAGTGCTGCTGATTATCTCGTTTGTTTTCGCATTCACGCACTGCGCTTACTATATGTGGAGAATCTGGAGGAAATAATAAGCCCTAAATCTCCTCCTTTAAAGATAAACAATCTTTCATCCAAACTACCCCAGCACCCACTTGGTCTGCTTCCCGAAACAACGGTATGCCATTGCCACCAGAAACCAGGAAGTACAGAAAGCGACGACTGCGGCACAAGGTATCTGAAGATAGATAGGAACATGGATAGCACGCATCAGGACTACGCTCGGTCCGGTAAAGAAATAGTGTATCATATAGACTCCAAAACCACAGAGCGTCAAGTTTGCCAATGCTTTCTTGATGCGCTCCGAACGGAAATTGGCCCGCTTGCAAAGCATAAACACGGGGATGGTCATCATTACTACATTCAGCGAACAGTAGGTGAAAAAGAGTTCGAGCATCTCATCCGTAAAATCCGGCAAGGAGGTCATACGACGGAAACCAAGGAATGTCACGGCATAGCCAATGGCAAACATGGGAATGCCGATGCCACAGAGTTGCCGGCCCGTCCAGTTATGGTTCCTCAGATAATGGCCCAACAATAGGTAGCCGTTAAAACCGGCAAAGTAATACAGCATACCGAACGAGTTCCACGAGCAAGTCCCCCAAAGGTACGGAGCGGCAAACTCGGTATAATAAGGCAGCAGCAGTGTCACTCCCCATGCTGCAAGAAACCATAGTTTGGCACGTTCCGAGGCCTTCTCCACCCATGCCGAGAATATCGGAAGATAGAGATAAAGCCCTATCAGCAGATAGATATACCACATGTGTACATCCAATAGAGAGAAATTAAAAGGCATTTCTGCAATATATCCCAGGCTCACTGCCAGAGACTGGCGCATCACTTCCTCACCCGAATAAGGGAAGAAATCCAGAATCACTTTCGGCTCCACTCCCAGCAGTCCCGTTATCCAGGGGAACAGATTGTAAATCACAGACCAGATGAGGAAAGGAAAGAATACGCGGGGGATACGTTTCTTGTAGAATGCCGAGGCGTCACCCCGTACCGGCAACAGCAATGCACCGGTAATCATTACAAAAAGCGGTACGCAAGGACGGAGCGCCGCACCGTAGACAGCTCCCCAGAACTTGATGTCAACAATGTCGGGCGATGTGCCCGGATAGAAGTTAAAAGGGTCTGTGCAATGGCAGCAAACTACTGTAAACATTGCAACAAGGCGTACCACATCCAGCCATACGATGTGTTGTGCCGGAGTTTGTCGTGTAAGAGTTGGTTCCATGTTTTATTAAATAGGTTGTTTGGAGGGCTAAAGATAAAGAAGTTAACCGAGAAATGAGAAGGAGAATGTAACAAAAATACGACAACAAACGAGTTTCAGTTTTATTCTCCTATAGAGAACAATCTGTTTTATCAAGGCAGAACAGAGTGTTCCAATAGGGAAGAACACTTTGTTCCAACATGAAAGAACAGTTTGTTTCAATAGGAAGAAACAATTTGTTTCAACATAAAGGAACAGTTTGTTTTGCTTGATGAAACAGAGTGTTCTATGCCGCGAAACACTTTGTTTTCCTCTACAAAACAAAAAAGCCGTAACAAGATTTTCTCCGTTACGGCTTTCCTTATATTATGCCTTTCTAAAAGGCTTCTGTTTTACTTGCTGCAATTCCAGGGCTTCAGTTGCTTGAAGAAGTCGTTGCCCTTATCGTCCACCAAGATGAATGCAGGGAAGTTCTCCACCTCAATCTTCCAGATAGCTTCCATACCGAGTTCGGGATATTCCACGCACTCAATGCTCTTGATGTTGTTCTGTGCCAAGATAGCGGCAGGACCACCGATAGAGCCCAAGTAGAAACCGCCATACTTTTGGCAGGCATCTGTCACTTGCTGGCTGCGGTTACCTTTGGCAAGCATAATCATGCTGCCGCCGTGGCTTTGGAAGAGGTCTACATACGGGTCCATACGTCCGGCAGTAGTCGGGCCCATGGAGCCGCAAGCCATGCCTTGAGGAGTCTTGGCAGGACCGGCGTAGTAGATGGGATGGTCTTTGATGTACTGCGGCAGGTCTTCGCCACGGTCCAGACGTTCTTTCAGCTTGGCGTGTGCGATGTCACGGCCTACGATAATGGTTCCATTCAGAGACAAACGGGTGGAAACCGGATACTTGGTCAGTTCCTTCAGAATATCGGCCATCGGCTGGTTCAAGTCAATCTTCACCACGTCGCCTTCACCGGCCTTACGGAGTTCTTCGGGAATCAGTTCACCCGGATTGCTGTCGAGCTTTTCAATCCAGATACCTTCTTTATTGATTTTACACTTGATGTTACGGTCGGCAGAGCAGGAAACACCCAGACCCACGGGACAGGACGCACCGTGACGCGGCAGGCGGATGATGCGGATGTCGTGAGCCAGATACTTGCCGCCGAACTGGGCACCGAGGCCAATCTTATGAGCTTCTTCCAGTACCAGCTTCTCCAGTTCCACATCGCGGAAAGCGCGGCCGAACTCATTGCCGGTAGTGGGTAGGTTATCGTAGAAGTGGGTGGAAGCCAGTTTCACAGTCAGCAAGTTCTTTTCGGCAGAGGTACCGCCGATAACGAATGCGATGTGATAGGGAGGACAAGCTGCCGTACCCAAAGTCTTGATTTTTGAGATAAGGAAGGGAACCAATGTTTCGGGGTTGAGGATAGCCTTTGTCTCCTGGTAGAGATAAGTCTTGTTGGCAGAGCCACCACCCTTGGTTACGCAGAGGAACTCGTACTCCATACCTTCCGTAGCTTCGATGTCAATCTGTGCGGGAAGGTTGCACTTCGTATTCACCTCATCGTACATGGTGAGGGGAGCATTCTGCGAATAGCGCAGGTTCTCTTCGGTATAAGTCTTGTAAACACCCAGTGAGAGAGCTTCTTCATCACAGTAGCCGGTCCATACTTGTTGTCCCTTTTCGCCGTGGATGATTGCCGTACCCGTATCCTGGCAGAAAGGAAGTACCCCCTTGGATGCTACCTCTGCATTGCGCAGGAAGGTGAGTGCCACGTATTTATCGTTATCGCTTGCTTCGGGGTCACTCAGAATCTTAGCAACCTGCTCGTTGTGCGAACGACGCAACATGAACGATACATCACGGAAAGCCGCATTGGCCATTGCCGTCAAACCGTCTTTTTCAATCTTCAGGATAGGTTTTCCTTCAAACTCGCTTACTGACACGTAATCTTTTGTAAGCAGATAATACTCAGTAGTATCTTTCCCCTTCTCGAACATGGGCTGATACTTGAACGGAGGTGTTGTTGCCATAATTACTCGTATATTTAATGTTTAAAAGTGATTCGGGTAGCAAAGGCAGCACAAAACCGCCTTTACCGAGCAAAGGTAAAAACTATTATTGAAATAATTCTTTAATTAGAGTAAAAACGCAACAAATCATAATTAATTTTCTGACACCCGCTGCATCCGCCCTATCAGTTCATCGCCCAGCGCCGTCTTCACCTCAATGTGTTTCAACACAGCCATTACAAACGGATTGCTTTCAAAGTCGCCGCGTACCTGCTCAAAATCGAGTTCCTTTTCCAAGCGTGAGCCGTCAGCTCCAAAGCCCGTCATGGAAGCCAGTGAAAATTCTTTCTTAGCATCCTCATACACCATGCGGTCGAGGCCAACTACTGCTTCTTTCCATTTTTCGACAATATGTATGACGTCTTCTGCCGTCATACCTTCCGGCTTGATACCATAGAACTCTTCCAACTTCTCATATGCCCAGGTCCATTCGTAGGTATAGTAGTTGCTGTGCATCTTCTCAAACTCGGCATTGATAGACTTCAAGCGATTGACTTTGCCGGACTCAATACCGTCTATCAGCGCATCTATCTCACTCTTTGGGGCTATCAATCCGGAAATATCCACCCATTCGCCGCTGCCAATGGCAGTATCGGGCTTCAAACGGGCACGTATTTCTTCATTGCTCCGGAAGTCAATGCCTTCCAAGCGCTTGATGACAGAGTTTCCGAGGAACTTATGAATGGCTATTTCATAGAAGCGGATACCTTTCACCAAAGCCGAGTTACGTATCTTCGCACTATGGAAAGAATAGATATCCGAAAGCTCGCCACTGGCATGACGCAGATTCTGCAACGTTTCCCGTCCCTTGAACATTTTCTGCACCGTGTAGGGGCTGAGAAGATTATAGTTGATGTAATCCAGTTTGTTCGGGTCGGTACGCCCGTCACGTTTCGGCCACTTCTGGGCATCACGGATGGTACCCACACTACGCAGGTTGACACCGGGTACAAGGTAGGTGGTATTATTCTGCTCTATCAAGTAAGAGAACGGCAGGTTCGAAGTATCAGAATGGTTGACATGGCGCCCCATTACCAAGGAAAACGCTCCCACCCTTGCAGGCCACAAGATGTACGAATCGGAAGTCGTCTTGGCACCACGCTCCAAAGTGCCTTGATGGATAGGCCCTAACTTATACATATGGTTGCTCTGATTGGACCCCGAACCGGCATTCATAAAGGAAAACATACCGGCAATCAGCAACGTAGATTTATGGTGTGTCACCGTATAAGGTCCGGCAAAAATAGCGCACGCCTCCCCGTTCTCTCCCTGGCAGTTGCTGAAAAACAAAGAATCCGAGGCAGAGTAGTTGTGTCCCAACTTGCATGCCTGCCCCACGAAGCAGCGGCTCAGCATAGCTCCGTCATCTACATGAGACCCGGTAGAGATGATGAAATCATCACAAATCACCCCATGCCCGATGTGTACCGGCGCCACCTCGTTGCTGTTGATGCTTCCGTTATACAGACGGCATGTACCACAGATGCGGCAATAATCACCGATGCGCACATTCTTTATGGAACCGGTGTTCAATATCATTACATGATTCCCGATGCTTCCTACAGCAGAAGCATGTTTGTTGGAATAAAAATCCGTGATTTCCTTCATCCGTGCAATCAGCTCCGGACGATGGCGGTAAAGCGCCAGAATATAGGCTTGGTGTGCGGAGAGTTTATCATTAATCAGCACCTCACGGCCTCCCGTCTCATTCAGGACAGACACTTCTACCCCGTTACCGAACTTCGACACACCGTCTACCAGAATAATATCCACATTCTCAATGAAGGTGTCATGCCCTATTTCATAATTGGCAATGTAGTTCTGGATATTCTCAATGCAACAGTTATCTCCCACCGTTACATTATGCAGCGTCACATGCCGCAAACCGGAATGCTTCCTGATTCCTCCCGGCAACATAAATTCTGAATGGAACACTCCCAAACACACCTCACCCGAAAAACGGGTATGATGCACAAATTCCGTTGAGAACTCTTCTGCAACGGTTACTTTCCCCCAATCATCAGCCAGACATGACTGGCTCTTCAACCGGAGAATTTCATCTTCGGTCAGTCTTCTGTAATTCATCCTTATAACGAGTTATGAGTTATGAGTTATAAGTTATTGCCTTTGCCGGCACTACCGATTCAAACCGCTGCCAGCAAATAACTCATAACTTATAACTCATAACTAAAATTAAACTTCTTCTTCGTAGGTCTGATAAAGAAAGTCATTATAGGGGTACTTCTGCACGTGCAATTCCTTCACACGCTGATAAACTACACTCTTCAGTTCCTCCATATTGATTTTTTCGCGGGCAGAAATAAAGAGGCAGTTATCCTCCATCTTAGCCATCCACGTCTTCATCAGTTCTTCGAGTGTCAAGTTTTCCTTGGTTCTGGGGGTAAGGTCGTCAGCCGCTTTCTCTATATAAGTATAAGCGTCTATCTTATTGAATACAAGAATCATGGGCTTACCGGCGGCACCGATATCTGCCAACGTCTTGTTCACAACTTCTATCTGTTCTTCAAAATCCGGATGAGAGATGTCTACGATATGCAACAGCAAGTCCGCCTCGCGTACCTCATCCAGAGTAGACTTGAAGGAGTCTACCAAATCCGTCGGCAATTTACGGATAAAGCCCACCGTATCGGATAGCAGGAACGGCAGGTTCTCAATAATCACCTTACGCACCGTAGTATCCAACGTGGCAAACAGCTTATTCTCGGCAAAGACTTCACTTTTCGAAAGCAAAGTCATCAATGTGGATTTTCCTACATTGGTATATCCCACCAATGCCACACGAATCAAGCGTCCGCGGTTCTTCCGCTGGGTAGACTTCTGCTTGTCAATCTCAGCCAAGCGCTCCTTCAACAATGACATACGGTTCAAGATGATACGGCGGTCCATTTCCAGCTGCGTTTCACCCGGACCGCGAAGTCCCACGGAACCTTTACCTCCACCGGCACCGGAGCCACCACCCTGGCGTTCCAAGTGGGTCCACAAACGTTGCAGACGGGGGAGCATGTACTTATACTGCGCCAGCTCCACCTGCGTTTTTGCATTGGCAGTCTGGGCACGCATGGCAAAGATATCGAGAATCAGGGACGTACGGTCCAGTATCTTGATTTTGAGTTCAGCTTCTATATTGCGTATCTGCTTGGCGGAGAGTTCATCATCAAAAATCACCATGCCGATTTCGCGTTCGGCTTCTTCTTCATTCCGGATATACTCTTTAATTTCTTCCAGCTTGCCCTTGCCGACATAAGTCACGGAATGCGCTGCATCCAGCTTTTGGGTAAACCGCTTCACTACTTCCGCCCCGGCTGTCTCAGCCAAGAATGCCAGCTCGTCCAGGTATTCGTTCGTCTTTCGCTCATCCTGCGTTTTAGTGATGAGACCTACCAATACCGCTGTTTCTGCCTGCACTTCGGAAATTACAAATTCTTTCATAGTTTCTATACCTTATTATATATATGTATTGTTGGTTCGGGCAGCAAATATAAATAATTTTGGCGGAAGCGCCTTAAAAAGCGGAATAAAATAAAAAACAGACACAATAGAAAAATGGCATGTAAAATGAAGTCGAACTTCATCTTACATGCCATTTCAAATTACATATTATCTAATTGCCAGGATAATCAAAACCCTTCCGGCATCTCCAGCGTTTCCGTGAATCCCTGATACAGTACTCCCCATTTACCACCGTCAAGTACTACTAAGCCCTGCATCGGGAAAGACAACACGTTTCCTTTACGCTCCATACCTGCTGCTGCAAAGTATAGCATACCATAATCCGTCTTGTCATAACCAGTAGGTTGAGGATCCCAACCTATCAGTTCTTGATTGTCATCGCTTAGCGTAAACATGATGGGATATCCTTTCGTAATGCAATCTTCCAGCTTATAGATGTTAGCCTCTTTAGCCTTCAGCACAGGTTGATCCCAACCCTCGCCAAATAATTGAGATGCATAGTAGCCTGTACCTATATTGAGCCAAGTATAGTCACGCTTTATATTGACCGTCACCTTAGGTGAACCATAAACGTAGGAATCTTCTTCAGGAATGGTAATAGTATAAGATGCAGTAGTACCCACAGCTATGTCAAACGCAATCTTTACTTCTTTGAGTGCTTCACCGGCAGCAAAATCAACCGTCGTCGGCACTGTTACGTTCTCCGCATCTGTAGTCAAGCGAATAGATGCAGCCGCATCTGTTTTCTGACGGCCGATTTTGACCACAAAAACCTGTTCATCATTCGGATAATAAGTCAAATCAGTGTTATCAGTATAAATATAAGCTTGTACACCCTCGGTAGGAACCGGAGAAGGCTCCCACTCCACACCGTCTGAACAAGCCGTCATAGCCAAACCGCATACGGCCAAGCCCAAAAACAATTTATTGAATATCTTATTCATATACAAATTCTATTAAAAGTTAGTTCATTGGTTAATTGTTACCCGGTGCAAACTCCCCTATCGGAGTAGGACGTTTAGCAATAGCACCGGACGGGTCCGGATTGTTCATTCCCTGAAGGGCAGTATTTGAATCGACCTCGGTCTTAGGAATCATCAATGTCCAGTTGGGCTTCACACCTTTACAGTTTATCTTGAAGATATCTTCTATAAAGTTGGTACCCTCATAATTCTGAATGACATCCGGTTTCAGACGTTTAGCCGTGGGGAATGCGATTCCCTCACCCCAGAACTCGATACGCATCTGTTTCAACACCTCAAGTTGGAAATTACGCAAATCACCCGTACTGAAATTGTAATTGCTCTGGCGGTACTGCTTCATAAAGTTATTCAACAACTGTACGCCTGCTGCCACATTCTGGCTGGCACCTACTGCTTCAGCCTCTATGAGATACATCTCTTCCACACGCATCACGGGAATATCTGCAGCCGCACCCACAGAATAAGTGTTATAGTCACCACCCACGGGGCGGAACTTCAATGACATATAATCCGGTTGTTCATCCAGCCATGCATTGCCTCTCACTGACTGGTAAGCGTAAGTACTTCTGTCCGGGTCAAGGTAAGAATATTTGCGGAAATCGGTAGCAGGAATCGCGTCATAAAGTGAACGTGCCATCTGAAGCTTAGACAAAGAAGCATATCCCCAATCCGCTTCATTGGAAATGTGACCAATGAAATTAGCAAGATTACCCATATTGGAAGCCGTGGGGTGAAGGTACCACATCCATGCAGAAGTAGCCGTATTGAAACCGGTAGTGGGATTATGCCACTGTGATTCGCTCATAGGTGTTGCTCCCGACTTATCAATAGCCTTGCGGGCATACTCGGCAGCTTTAGCAAACTGACCATCCCACATATATACTTTGGCCTTCAGACCATATACGACCGCCAAGTCAGGGAAGTTCTTACTGACAGGTGTATAAGACTCCAGACCGATCTCTGCCTTGTCAAGGTCGGCAAGAATGAAATTCACCAATTCTTCGTGGGTTGCACGCGGATTGCTCTTCGCAATGTCGTTAGTTGTTGCCTCAGTCACGATGGGCACCGTCAGCCCCAGTACCTTGCTACAATCGGTATAGATGTTTTCTACCGGTTCGAAAAGTACCATCAGCGTATAATAGTCCAATGCACGGAAAGCATGGGCTATACTTCCAAGCCCACGCATTTCATCGGTAATTGTGGGATCAGTCACATCAACGGCCGCAATCACGTCATTGGCCGATTTAACGAACTTATATAGGGTGAAGTAAGGCAAATATGAATAATAGCCGGTGTCGTTCATACCATTATTGGCATTGAAGCGCCACCACCAGTCATATCCGTAATCCGTAGCCACGACATCACCCAGCAGTTCTGTCTGGGCCAACATCAATGAGGGATAAGCAAGGTCGGTCTCATGTGTTTGCTTACCGTACACTAGATAGCCTTGTACCATTTGCGATGGCAAGCCATTAAGCGAAGCCTCAATCGCTGTTGCCGATGCACCAATCTGATCGGAGGTCGCTGTAGAATCTTCGGGAAAAACCTCTTCTATACAGCCGGTCAATACCGTGGCCGATACGACCATAACCGAAAATAGTTTGAATATATTCTTCTTCATAATCATTGTAATCTATATATTAGGTTTAGAACTCAAATGACACACCACCGGAGATGGTACGCATCGGTGAATAGAAAGTAGCATTGGTTGTCTCGTCGTATGACTGACGTGGGTCGAACCCTTTACGTTTAGACCAATAGAAAACATTTTCTGCCGACATATACACGCGCAATGAGTTGATGGCCAACTTTCTTGTCCACTTGGAAGGTAACGTGTAGCCCACATTAATATTCTGGATATTCAAGAAGCTTGCATTTGTCAAGAAGCGCGTAGACATTGCCCCTGAATATTGGTCGTTCATCTGGAAACGAGGGATATTAGTATTTGTGTTCTCAGGAGTCCATGAGTTCAGCAAATCCTTATGGTAGTTGTAACCAGCCGTACCATAAGGTGACGACATAAAGTAAGCATACGTACCATCATATTGCTTACCACCAATCTGGTAAGTGAAGTTTATGCCGAAGTCCACGCCATATACTTTCAGTTTGGTACCGAAACCACCATACACCTTAGGTATTGAGCTTTCCTCTGTGATGTAATAGTCAGCCTGAGCATGATTCGTAGTCGTTTCACGTCCGGTGATATTGCCGGCCTCGTCCTTGACATTCTTATAGAACAAAGACTCACCCTTTTCATTCACTCCGGCATACTCCTTCAAGCGCCATGTAAACATAGACAAATCCTCACCAATGAAGAAGCTTCCGTTAGAATAGCCCTTATATCCTTTTCCATCAGCTGTATACTCAGTAGTAATCAACTTATCAGGATCAAGCATCGTAATACGGTTCTTCAAGGTTGAAATGTTCACATTCACATCCCACGTAAAGTTACGTGTATCGAAGATATTCACATTGAAGTCCATTTCCACACCACTATTGACCATGTTACCAACGTTGTCCATATAGGAAGCATAACCCAATGATGGAGCCACGGTAAATGAGAACAACATATCCGAAGTCTTACGTCTGTAGTACTCGATGCTACCGGTTACACGGTTCCACAACTGGAACTCTGCACCGATATTGAAGTTAGTGTTGGTTTCCCAAGTGATGTCTTTAGTGCCCTTAGATTTAAATGAAGTACCAAGGCTGTTGTTAGAGTTGATAATGTTAAATCTATCCGTATAGAGGAAGTCACCGATATTGTCATTACCTTGTGAACCAATAGAAGCCTTCAGCTTCAGTTCCTGCACCCATGAAGCATCAAACCAGCTTTCTTTGTTGATAAGCCACGCACCGCCTACCGACCAGAATGTACCCCAGCGATGGTCCGGATGGAAACGGCTGGAAGCATCACGACGCAAAGAAGCCGAGCCGAAGATGCGTTCGTCATAATTGTATTGCAAACGGCCGAAGAAACCTTCATTGTTACGACGCTCTTTATAGGAAGAAGCACCTTGTCCGTCGATAATGGCACCATCCAATTCCTTATTGCCTTGAGAGAACATCTGCGACTTGCTGGCCCCAAGTTCATAGTAGCGATAATCATAATATTCGTGACCTAAAAGAATATCGAAGTTATTGTCGCCAAACGAACGGGCATAAGAAACAAGTTGTTGCAGGTTGTAATCGTAAGTACGTGTATGATACTTACTCACTGTACCGCCAGTGGAGTCGAACTGCCCGTAGTAAGGATTGTAAACGTAACTATGACGTGTCTCATCCAAGTTGAAAGCACCATTGAATGTCACCTTCAAGCCTTCTATAGGAGTTATATCTACAAAGGCGTTGCCGTTAATGGCATTTCCTTCAGAGTTTCTGGTATTTAGTTTATTGTCTAGAATAGGGTTGGCATCAGCAATGAAAGGACGCTGCATACCTGCATTAATACCACTACCGTAGTCCATCATTCCAATACCATTATTATCCACCATGATGCTGCCGTCAGCATTGCGCACGTAGGCGGGATAGATGGGAGCCATTTGGGTAACAAACGCCCATATATTACCGGTAGACGAACTGGTACCATTGTTACTCAACGAGTTGGAATCAAAACGTGCATATCCCATATTACCACCAATCTTCAACCACTTCTTTGCCTGATAGTCGGCTTTCAAACGGCCTGTCAAACGTTTCAGGTCAGAGCCTTCAGTGATACCCTCATTTCCAAGATAACCTAAAGAAACATAGAAAGAAGACTTTTCATTGGCTGCGCTCACCGAGAAGTTGTATTCCTGACGCAGACCGGTACGCATTCCCACATCTTCCCAATCATCCGGAGTCAGCAGATAGTCACGTCCTTTATAATTCACAACTCTACCCAATGTGGCGTTGGGATTAAGTTTACCGTTCTGACCAATGAGGAATTGCCCATCGGGAACTGTATATACATTGTATCCCAATCCACCGTTGGAGCCAAACAGATTCTTGTTTGCCTCAAGCCATGCAGCTTGGTCATTCATTCCCGTTGACTTATAATAATTGTTCATGGCACGATAATGCATCTCGTAGTACATGCCAGGATTGTCAATCACTTCATATTTCTGCAACGCTCGAGTGTTAGCACCCCACTTAGCATCAAAAGTCACCTTAGCCTCTCCCGACATATTGGCCCTTTTGGTAGTGATGATAATTACACCATTAGCACCACGAGCACCGTAAAGAGCATTGGAAGCCGCATCCTTCAATACTGTCATTGACTCAACGTCGTTAGGATTGATATTATTAATATCACCGCTATAAGGAGCGCCGTCCACAATAATCAAAGGGTCATTCTTTGCATTGATTGAGCTAAAACCACGAATCTTGATGGATGACTTTGAACCCGGAGCACCGTCATTGGAAGTCAGTGTCACACCCGGCACAGCACCTGCCAAGGCATCAGTAACATTCGTCACTTGCGACTGCTCCAGCTTTTCGGTACCAACCACCTTAGCCGAACCCGTAAATGCAGACTTCTTTGCTGTACCGAAAGCAACCACCATTACCTCATCAAGCATCTCAGTATCAGACTTCATCACCACTTTTAAGCTGGGTTTTATTGCCACTTCTTGGGTCTGCATACCAATATAAGAAATTACCAGAGTTTTCGCGGAACTACAACTCTTTTATTTTATTAATAATCAAGCAATTATACCATGTAATAGAAATCACTATAGCGAAATTTCCTTTCTCACAAGGTATGTGTATAGGGGTACAATGCATAAAACCTTACTGCTGTGATACTATTTGTTGAATTAATGACTTGGTTATCATATGTATATCATAAAGTTAATACGTTGCTTAAAGATTTTAAATGATTATTTCTCTTATATGAAGAATATCTTTTGTCAACATCTATCATCCTAACTGCTTTCGATGAAGCATTTACTCTACATTGTCATTTTATTAGCGAAAGTACTAAAGTCTATGTAAAAGAATATTTCAATAGCTTCAAAAAACAGTAAACTCAAAACTTTGTGATTAGCCAAATAATCAAGACAACTGTTGTTTCTTCATAAGAGTTTTCATCATTTCTGCTTCCACACTTCCACCCACTCCTTGTATTCCTTTATTCATCGGTATTACAAGTGCTGTGGAAGCAACTCAAAAGTGTGGAAGCAAAATTTGCTTCCACACCTCCAACCAGCCTTAAATATTGATAACACACCAATGTCAATCTTCTATTAGCACTACACTATACCTGATTGATTCTCAGTAGTTTCTTACTGCAAAATTTTGCAAACCTATTGCAGCGATACTGCAAAGCTGTTGCAGTGGTACTGCAAACTAATATGCAGCGCGGCTGCAAGCAATATGCAGTGATACTGCAAACAATATGCAGTGGTACTGCAAAACGTATGCAGTAAGTTTGCAGCGAGCAAACTGAAACTGAATAGTGAATGAACAGACTTTAAAGGAGAAGTATATGACTAACGATATGAAAGTGTAGTATTGGCTATGCTAAGTTCGTGTTTTTTTAGGCAAAGGCATGAGTGCATGGTTCTTTTCTAAATCATGCACTATAGTCATATCCATTACATTTGTATACACTTGTGTGGTTTTAACACTTTTATGCCCCAATAATTTTTGCACCGTTGTGATGTTTACTCCATTATAAATCAATAGTGTTGCATTAGTATGGCGAGCAGTGTGAAATGAAATTTTTTTTGATAAACCAGCTAGGCGGGAAATCACAATTAAATCCTTGTTCACATTAGAGTTATCCCTTAAATGAAAGAAGCTTTGTAAGTCATCCCGATATTTGTCCAGAATAACAAGCCCTTTTCCTTCGAATAAGAGATAAAGAGGTAATCTGACTTCTGTACTCGTCTTTATGGATTTATAAATTAGCCAGGTTTCTTGACGAATCTTCACGATGTTATCGGGTGATAAACTGATAAAATCAGAATATCTCATTCCTGCATAGCAACAAAACAAGAATGCATCTAAAGTCTTTTGCAATTTAGTATATCTGCCAGCCAAGTTTAATTTCTCCAACTTCTCCAACTCTTCAGGAGATAAGTGCGTATGCTTGTTTTCTATAGTTTTAATCTTGTACTTTCGAAAAGCGTATTTTTGTATCTCCATATAATCCTTGTTGATGGCGACATTTATATGTCGCTTCAGATGCTTCATATGTTTGGCTATCGTATTTGTGTGATAACCTCTTGATTGCAAGAAATATTCAAAGGAGGATATGAATTCGAATGTTAAATCAGAAAAGGTTACATCCTTTTTGAACTGTTGTAATAATGAAAGAGTGGAGAGATGATTTCGTTTTGTGCTTTCTTTTAGAGTAGAGTTTGCTATCTCTTGCCTAAAAAAAGGAATAAAAGCGGTTTTGTTTTCGCTTGTGCTCAAAACATCCTTTAGTAACTCTAATGAAATACGCCTTCCTTGCTGCCACAATTCCAACTCTTTTTTTTCTATCATAGCCATGAACTCATATATCAATCTATTCAGCGCATCTGCATTAGGATGATTCTTCACAATAAGCTTTTTATTGTCCCACTGTTCTGGCTTTAAATAAACTTTGGTTGAAAAATACTTTTTCTTTCTGTCCAAATAGGCTTCTACTTGTACCAATGCCATTCCTTTTTTATTCAGGCTTCTTTTTCTGTTGTACACTAGATTGTAAATAATCTTACTCATTTTACTTGATTTTAATTAATACCAATAACAAATAAGACGATATTCTGTGCTCGATGGGATTAGAATAAGAATTAATATCTCTAAAAAGTGTCTTTTTGTGTTTAGCTATTAATCGGTATTTAGCCTCCGGGAACTCTCAATTTGTTTCAAAATCAGGTCCGTTCTCTGTTTTAGCGGCTTATTTATTAACCATTTTGTTTTAAAATATGTGTATTTCTTGGAAAAATCATCCTAAAAGAGAGAATCATAGTGATAGTAAACATAAGCCAGTTTAGGTTTTTTAAGTGTGAAAAATCTGTTATTAAGCATAAAGTGACATGTTTAATTAACAAATTGATAGATTTACAAGGTTTTTTCAATAAAATAGTTGTTCGTTTCAGTTTTATTAATATATTTGCACTTTGTTAGAGTAAAGAAACAATTAATGTAAAGTTAAACTTTAAGAGAGAATTTATGAAAAGAAAATTAATGCTGTTATTGGCCTGTCTTTTTGTCGGAATAGGCCTAGTAACTGCCCAAACCCAGAAGGTTACAGGTGTTGTAATTTCTGAAGAAGACGGGCAGCCAGTTATTGGAGCCTCTGTATTGGTAAAAGGTACACAAATTGGTGCTATTACCGGTGTAGATGGTGATTTTACATTACCAAACGTACCAAGTTCCGCGAAAACTTTGGTGATTTCGTATATTGGTATGCAGACTCAAGAAGTCGTCATTAGACCTCATGTAAAAGTCACAATGAAGTCTGACAGCAAGCTGCTTGATGAAGTTATGGTAGTTGCTTATGGCGGGGCTACTAAGCGTTCATTTACTGGATCTGCAACCGAAATTAAAGGCGATAAAATATCATTAAAAAATCCGACAGAGCTTTCTAAAGCTCTAAATGGTGAGGTTGCTGGTGTTCAAGTTATGTCTACTTCTGGCCAACCCGGTACTAATGCAAGTATCCGAATTCGTGGTTTAGGTTCTGCTTATTCAAGCCGTGCACCATTATATGTAGTGGACGGTATTCCATTTGAGGCAGACTTAAGTGGTATTGACCCTAGTGATATTGCTTCTATGACGGTTTTAAAGGATGCAACGGCTACAGCACTCTACGGCTCACGTGCAGCAAATGGTGTGGTTCTGATTACCACTAAAAAGGGAGAGGTAGGTAAAACTCGCGTTGAAGCCGAAGTTAAATATGGAGCCAACATGCGTTTGATACCACAATACGATGTGATAAATAATCCGGAACGGTTTACAGAACTTACGTGGGAGAGCCTGAAGAATTATGCAGCCAACGCTGGAGGAATGGATGCCTCACAATCTGCTGCATGGGCATCAACAAACCTATTCCAGTCAAGATATGGTATCGCTCCTATCTATAATATGTGGAATACTGACGGTGCTCAATTGATAGATCCGACTACTGGGCATTTCAATAGTGGAATTACACGCAAATATACTCCTGAAAAGTGGGAAGATTATATATTCCGTACTGGGCAGAAATTGGATGCGAGTGTGAAGATTTCCGGTGGTAATGAAAAGATGACTCATTATACTGCTTTCAGTTATTTGAAAGATGAAGGTTATTATATCTCTTCTGATTATCAGCGTTTTAATGTTCGTAATAACATGAGCAATCAGATTACTCCATGGCTGAAAGCCACGACGTCTCTATCATATGCATATATGGAAACAAATAAACCGGGACAATCAGATAGTAACATGAATAACGGTTTTCAGTTTATTAATGGTATGCCCTCATTGTTTCCGGTCTTTGAACACGACGCAGATGGAAATATTGTTAAAGATACAAACATAGGTGGAAACAAATATGACTATGGTATGAATGCAGGTTACCAGCGTCCTTTTGGCTCCGGAATTAATCCTGCCGGTGCGTTGCTGCTAGATAAAGATGAAATTGTTTCTCACCAGTTCAACGGAAATGGTTCTTTTGAAGCCAGATTTCTGAAATACTTCAAATTGACTGCAAATGTCGGTCTTCAATACTTGGGTTCAACGGAGAATGAACTTACAAACCCCTATTATGGTGATAGTGCCGGCAAGGGACAGATCGTGAAATATCAAACAAATTTCCTTAATTTCACGGCTAACCAGATTCTTTCCTGGAGTCAAAGTTTTGATAAACATAACTTCGATGCTTTTGTTGCTCATGAATCAACATCCAGTAAGACATCCGTATTCTATGGAGGAAAGTCAAAAATCGTAAGACCGGACAATACAGAATGGAGTAATGGAGTTATTATGGATTATCTGGAATCATATACTTATGGATATTCCATTGAAAGTTATTTTGGCCAACTTCGTTATGATTATGATAACAAATATTTCCTCCATGGAACGATTCGTACTGATGGTAGCTCCCGTTTTGCTAAAGGGAATAAATGGGGAGTATTCGGTTCTTTAGGTGCTGCCTGGGCTATCAGCAATGAAGATTTCATGAAAGATATTAGCTGGTTGAAGAATCTGAAATATAAATTGAGCTGGGGTGTATTGGGTAATCAGGACTTCATTACAAATCCGGTCGTTGCCGGTTATTATCCTTATGAAGATCTTTATACAATTGATAATTTGAATGATGAATTCACCTTCAGTTTCAAATTTAAAGGTAATCCGGACTTGACTTGGGAAAGAAGCACTACAATCAACACTGGTCTTGAATTCAATATAGCAGATGTATTGGAAGGTGAAGTGGAATATTTCCATAAAAAAACAACAGACATGTTATTTATGAAGCAAGTTGCTCCCTCTTTGGGATACGCTTCATATCCAGTAAATGATGGTGCGCTAGTGAATAAGGGGGTGGAATTCTCGCTGACAGCTCATTTACTGGATAAGCAAGACTATAAATTCGATTTTCGTGTAAATGGAGGTTATTATAAAAATAGAATGACCAAAATGCCTATTGATGAGACTACAGGCAATGAGAAACCCATCGAAATTAGCACTTACTACGGTTGGGCAAAAGGACATTCATTGTATGACTTTTATCTTCGTGAATATGCAGGAGTTGATCCACAGACCGGTTATGCATTATACAACCAATACTACAATGTAAAGGCTAATGGAGAGAGAGAATTAATTACGGATATGGAAACATATAAATCAAAAAATGCCATCAATAAACTTGAAGTAGAGCAGACTAGTGATTGGAGTGCAGCTACCAAGAAATTTGTCGGAAAATCCGGTATTCCAGCACTGCAAGGTGGCTTCGGCTTCGATTTGTATGCGAAAGGTATAACTTTTAATGCAACTTTCTCGTATGGTATTGGTGGTTATGGCTATGATTATAACTATGCGGCAATGATGCATAGTGGTACATCCGGTTCATATAACTGGCATAAGGATATTGAGAATCGTTGGCAGAAACCAGGAGATGTCACCAATATTCCAAGCTTATCCAATGATTTCGGCGGTGGTGCTGACGATACTAATTATGCCAATGCAAGCTCTACACGCTTTTTGACAAGCCGTTCATTCCTGAATCTTGCAAATATAAGAATTGGTTATACATTACCTAAGAACATTGTTTCGAAGCTACATCTTTCCGGTTTAAGCTTCTATATTTCCGGTGACAACTTGTTGTATTGGTCAGCACGCAAGGGTTACGTTTCCATGGCATCTTCTGGTAATAGTGACAATGTCAATGACGATAATAAAAATGATTCCGGTGAATCTGGAAGAAGCCAATATGCTCCATTAAGTACAATTATGGGAGGTATTAAAATTCAATTCTAACAATAAAAATAAGAATTATGAAATTCAACATGAAAAAATATTTTCCGGTAACGGCTTTAGGATTATCACTCTTGCTGAGTGGTTGTGCCGATTCTTTCTTAGAAAAGAGTCCTTCAGACTACATTACATCTGGAGATTTGCAGGAAGTGGCAAAATGGAACTCCAACATCTTAATGGGACAAGCCTTAGGTACATATTCCACCACCTTTGCTATGAATTCCGGCGGGACGGGAGGTCATGATGACTTCGGACAGAAAGCCGTTGACATTGCTACGGACTTGATGAGTGGAGATATGGTTATCATGCAGCAAGGTTACGGCTGGTTTGAAAGCGCAGGCTCGTTGACTTGTACTACTACGACTGCCACATCCTACTCCTACCAGTTCTGGCGGTATTACTATAAACTGATCAAGGCAACTAATGAAATCCTTGACGCAGCAGGAGGGGACGATGTTACTCCCGAAGGTGATGAAAATAAAGTATATTACGGACAAGCCAAGGCTCTGAGAGCTCATTCATACTTCAATTTGGTGAATTTGTATGCAAGACCTTATACTGAGGATAAGGCAGCCTTGGCCATTCCTATTTATCGTACACAATTGACTTCAGAAGCGGCAAAGAAATCATCAGTAGAAGAAGTTTATGAGTTGATTGTAAAAGACTTGACGGATGCAATACCTTTATTGGATGGTTTCCAACGTCCTTCTGGTGCAAAAGATCAAATTGACCAGTCTGTAGCAAAAGGTATGTTGGCATACGTTTACCTGACAATGGGAGATTATAAGAATGCAGCTAAAATATCCCAAGAGGTTATTGATTCAAAACAATATACTCTGATGAACAGTTCTGAAATTATCAATTCAGGATTTGCTTCCGTTGGAATTTCTGGATGGATGTGGGGAATTGACCTAACCACAAGTAATTCTCCTGCACTTCCGACTTTTTGGGGACATATGGATTTGTTTACTTATAGTTATGCCTTTGCTGGTGGAGAAAAATTGGTCGATACTGCACTGTATGAGTCAATACCTGCTTCGGATACCCGAAAAAAATGGTTTACCGAGTATGATTCGAAAACTGGTGAACAATACGAATTGACAAACTGGTGGAAGTTCTATAATGCAAAACGTAGTATGGGCAATCGTGAGTGGTATGACGATGAGGTTTACATGCGGGTTGCTGAGATGTATTTGATCAACGCAGAAGCCAATGTACGGGATAATAATTTGCAGGCAGCCAAGACATCTTTAAAAACATTGTTGGACGAACGTGACGTTGTTGCAGCGGAAAAGATTGCTGCGATGAATCAAGATGAATTGTTAGAAGCGGTATATTATAACTGGCGCCTTGAAATGTGGGGTGAAGGGCGTGGTCTGATGACTATGAAACGTTTCAAGAAGTCAATAACCCGTTGTGCAGAAGATGCAATGCTTCCGGAAAGGACTTATAGTTATGATGATAAACGATTGACATTCAATATACCGGAACGTGAAATTACTAATAATCCCAATTTGGCGGATTAAAAATCGCAATGGCATATATGTCAACAAATGAAACTTTGGGTGATTGTCCAAAGTGTTTTTATAAATAAAGTGTTTTAAGCCGCCCATTGTGAAATGAGCGGCTTTTTAATATCTGCCTTATTGTCATTCAGTTCGTTTCAGTAGTCATATTTCAAAGAACTTGTCTAAAAATTGAAAAGCCTATTGATTTACTCTTCTCATGTTGGAAATTAAATTATAGATTTACAATCTTTCTTTATCCTCTGCCAACAAAAAGTTTCGCAGTGAAATCTGTTTAATTCCTTTGTAATTTCCCCCGCTTTGCATTTCATCCATTGTAACTACATATTTGGGGTAATTGTCTGCTATTTCCAAAAGATTGCCGAATTCTCGCTGAACGGTTGCATCATCGGGAAGCATATACGCTACTTGGATATAGACTTTATGGTCGTCTTTGGAAGCAATGAAATCAATTTCCTTATTTCCACTCTTTCCGACATATACTTCATATCCATATCTCAACAAATCAATGCATACAACATTTTCCATTAACTTGTTGATGTCTTTTCGGAAATCAAAATGCTGTATGGAATTATGTAATCCCAAATCTTCAAAATAATATTTCTCACCAATTTCAAAGATCTTCATTCCTTGGATTTCTGCTCGTTGAATTTTGTAAATGAAGAAACTATTACACAGTGCCTTTAGATAGTTCAGAATTGTCTGCGTGGGAATGTTGACGTGTTGCGACTTTAAATATTTACTAATATTCTGGGCAGAAAAAAGAGAGCCGGTATTATCTATCAGATAAGCTACGAGATTCTCCAAAAAAGATACATTCCGGATTGATTCACGGGCAACCACATCTTTTAGTAGGATAGTAGAATAAACATTTCTCAAATACTCGAATATGACATTCTTGTCCATTGTTAGATTATGAATGTATGGCATACCTCCGAATGTAAGATAGAGTTTTAAACTTTCGGTGGAATCTTGACATTGATTGAAAGTTAAGAATTCCCCGTAGCTAAGTGAATGAATGGGAAATTCTATATATCTTCCTGCCAATTGAGTAGCAAGTTCACTGGACAGCATTTTAGCATTGCTTCCGGTGCAATAGATATCGCATTTATTTTCGTTCAATAAACTCCGCAGACACAATTGGAATTCTTCAATCTCTTGGATTTCATCTACAAAAAGATAGTTATGATTATGCCCAGTAACCTTCTTTAAAACATATTGATAAAGATCCATGTAGTTCCTAATTTCCGTGAAGGCAAGTTGCTCTTTATCTACAAAAATGATATTGGCTTCCGGTATGTTTTTCTTTATGATATCTGATATCTGCAAAAGAATGTAGCTTTTACCTATCCTACGTTGGCCAGTTATTACTTTTATTATACTTTTATCAATAAACGGTTCAATTCTCCTTATGTATAAAGGGCGGGAGATATAATTTTTCATATTCAAACACGATTTAGTTTATGCGCAAAGATATAAAATCCTTCAATTATAATTGAATCTTTCCATATGTATTATATATTCATCGATTATAAATAACATATGTAAACCAAATATTTCTCAACAAAAAATATTTTGGAACTTTCATGGATAAAATCTATCTTTCAAGATATATTCCTCTATATAATCTATCGTTATTCTTGAATAAAAAACATTTATTGGGTTAATTAGTACACCACCAATTAAAAGAGTAGAATGAAATGTTACAATAACGCGCTCATTATCAGCTTTTAATTATTCAAAACGGTATGAAATGGGTACTTCGAGATACTTACCTCCCTTTGCCATATACCTTTATAGATAATATACAATAGAATAAACTCTGTTCTACAAAAAAACGTAAACAGTTGTTTTTCAATAATATATACTTATTCTAGTTCCGCGAAAACTCTGGTGATTTCGTACATTGGTATGCAGACGCAGGAAGTGGCGATTAAGCCGAGTGTAAAGGTGACAATGAGAAGCAATGCAGAAGCTTTGGATGAGGTTGTGGTAGTGGCATACGGTACTGCTAAAAAAGAATCGTTGACCGGTTCTATCTCGGTGGTTGACAATAAGAAAATAGAGAAGCGCATCACAACCAGCGTAACCGGTGCACTTGAAGGTGCCGCACCGGGTGTACAAGTGAACAATACATATGGTGAACCCGGTTCTGCCCCCAGCATCCGTATCCGTGGTTTTGGTACATTGGTTTCAGGTGCTTCAGATCCTCTGTATGTAGTGGACGGAGTCCCTTTCGATGGAAACATGGCCGAACTAAACTCTAATGATATTGAAAGCATGTCCATCTTGAAAGATGCTGCTTCGGCTGCATTATACGGTAACCGTGCTGCCAACGGTGTTGTCATCATTACAACCAAGAGCGGACGAAACACTCATAAACCGAGTATTACGCTGCAAATGAATCAAGGTATGTATAACAGAGGTATTCCCGAGTACGACCGTCTGGATGCAGACCGCTGGATGGAAGCTACCTGGATGGCCAAGAAGAATGCCATGATGAGCAATGCCGGCATGTCGGCAAGCGATGCTGCCGCATATGCCACGGGACACGTGGTTAGTGAATCTATCGGTCGTAATATCTACAATGCCGCTGGTGATAAGTTGTTTGACAATAACGGAAAACTGATTGCCACTCGCCTGGCTGGCTATGACGACTTGGACTGGCAGAATGCCATCGAACGCACGGGACACCGTCAGGAATACAATCTTTCCGCCGCCACTTCGGGAGAGAAATACAACGTGTATTCTTCCATAGGCTACTTGAATGAGAAAGGATATGTAAAAGCCACAGGTTACGAACGTTTCTCCGGGCGTATCAACACTACTTATACACCTAACAAGTGGTTCAAGGGTGGCGTGAACTTGACTGGCTCGTGGACCAAGCGTGACTATAACAGTAATGCCAGTGGCAACTATTACGCCAATCCGTTCTACATTACTCGTTATATGGCTCCGGTCTATCCGTTGTTTATGCACAATGCCGACGGTACATACCAACTGGATGCTGATGGTAACAAAATTTATGACACCACTTCATCTTATCTGAGTAACCGCAACATCGCTTACGAAATGTTGTATAATAAGCAGGAAAGTGTGCGCAACGTATTGGGCGGACAAGCTTTTGCCACCATCTCGTTGCCGTATGGACTTTCATTAACTGTAAAAGGTGACCTGAACAACAGCACTTCGAACAATAAGAAATATGACAATCCCGAAATTGGAGACGGTGCTACGAATGGCGGTCGTTTGACAAGTTATGCCTACCAATACAAGACTGTAACCTTGCAGGAAATTCTGAGCTGGAACTATCAATTTAATCAGGTACACAACGTGGAAGCTATGGTGGCTCACGAGAACTATAGTTGGGAGCGCAAGTACACTTCCGGAATGAACACCGGTATGGCTGTAGACGGAAACCTTACTATGGGTAATTTCCTTAACAACTCTTATTTTTCCGGAAGTGATGATGAGGACAAGACGGAGTCTTATCTGGCACGCGTAAAGTATAATTATGACAACCGTTATTTCGTAGAAGGTTCGTTCCGTCGTGATGGTTCCTCACGCTTCCACAAGGACAATCGCTGGGGTAACTTCTATTCTGTTGGTGCCAGCTGGAACATGAAACAAGAAGCTTTCTTGCAAGATGTAGATTGGGTGGATGCCTTGAAGTTGCGCGCGTCCTATGGTGAAGTCGGTAACAATATGGGCGTAAGCCTTTATGGTCACATGGCTCTTTATACCATTGACAAGAACGGTGGTGAAGCCGCTTTGGTAAAACAATCACTTTCAGCACCGGACATCAAGTGGGAAACTACACAGACGGTGGATGTTGCCGTAGAGGGGCGTCTGTTCAACCGTCTGAACTTCCAAATAGGCTATTTCGACAAACGTTCCAAAGACCTGCTGTTTGAGGTACGCCTACCGCTTTCTGCCGGTTCTTATCCTTGGGTCGATGATACTGCCCCGATGAACCTGACGCAATACAAGAATATCGGTACCGTGTCCAACCGTGGCTGGGAAATCTCTTTGAATGTCGATGTCATCAACAACAATGACTGGAAATGGAACATCGGCGCAGACGCTACTTTCCTGAAGAATAAAATCGTGAAACTGCCCGATGGAAAGGACATCTTGCATGGTATGCAAAACTACTCCGAAGGACACTCCATCTACGAATGGTACACTTACCACTTCGAAGGTGTGGACCAGATGACCGGTACTTCTCTCTATACACTGGATCCGGACAAGAAAGCCGCCGCCCAAGAAGCCGGTGCATTGACTACCATCAACGGTACGGACTATGCTACCGCGACTTCATACGCCAAACGTGACTGGGCCGGCAGCGCACTTCCTACGGTTTACGGTTCTATCAGCTCAGCTCTTTCTTGGAAAAACTGGGATTTGAACATGCTGTTTACTTATTCTTTAGGCGGTAAAACATACGATGGTAGCTATGCCAGCTTGATGGGTGTGTCTGAATCCGGTGCTGCCGGCAGCGCTTACCACAAGGACATCCTGAATTCTTGGAAAGAAGTTCCTGCGGGAATGACAGAAACTTCTGCCAATCGCATTGATCCGAATGGAACTCCGCGCGCCGACTTTTACAAATCGTCCGACCTGAATGCCACCAGTGACCGTTGGCTGACAAGCTCTTCTTACTTCGTATTCAAGAACCTGAATCTCTCCTACAGCTTGCCCAAGCGTTGGCTAAAAAGTGTAGGTATAGAAGGCCTTTCGCTGACTGCCGGTGTAGAGAACCTTTTTACATTGACTTCACGCAAAGGATTGAATCCGCAGTATTCCTTCAACGGAGGTTCGGACGATACGTATGTGACAGCCCGTGTTTATAACTTCGGACTGACTGTGAAATTCTAAAGGTATAACCATATAATTTGTATTAGAAATGAAAAAGATTATCAATAAATTGTTCGCAGGAAGCCTATTGGCAGGTATGATGCTGGTGTCTTCTTGCGCCGGTGACTATCTGGATACAGCACCTACTGACTCAACCGGAGCAACCGATGCCGTAGGTACCACGGCCAATGCCATGAAGGCATTGAACGGTATCGCCAAAATCATGACAACACAACACTCCTATTTTGGAGGTGGATTTGCTGGTGAGAACAACATAATGATTCAGTACGAAAGCTACCCGAGTGAAAATTACAATTACAATTATTACGCATCCGGATGGTCTCCTATCTTCAATCAAGAGTTCCACACACGTACTAACTCCATTTACGATGCTTACGCATGGTATTACTATTATACCATAGCAGGTAATGCCAACACCATTCTTGCCAATATAGACAATGCCGAAGGTACGGAAGCGGAAAGGAATTTTGTCAAGGCATCTGCACTGACTTTTCGTGCATACGCTTTCGAAAAACTGGTACACTATTATTGCTGGCGCTGGCAAGATTCCAACAATGGCGCTTCGCAGGGGATAGTACTTCGTTTGGACGAATCTACCGGTGGACAAGGTTATGCCACATTAGCTGAAACGTATGCACAGATTTATAAAGATTTGGACGAAGCCATCATGCTGTTTGAGCAAAGCGGTATGGACCGTAATGCCTCACAAGTATGGATGCCGAACATCAATGTGGCACATGCCATCTACGCCCGTGCCGCTCTTACCAAGCAAGATTATACCAAAGCATTGACTGAAGCTAAGCTGGCTCGCCAGAACTACCCACTCATGAGCAATGCAGAATATCATGCAGGGTTCTGTAATCCAACCAGTGAATGGATTTTCGGAAGCTTTGGTAGTGCACAAGAGAATAACTGGTATTGGAGTTATGGTACTCAGTATGCATGCAACGGATATTATGCCAATGCGGCAGGGGCGGCAAACGGTGCAGGCTCTATCGGTCGTGAACTGATTAATCGCATTCCCAACAACGATGCTCGTAAGGCACTGTTCCTAACCGAAGACAAATTCCCCGGCTATAACTTCAATGACGGTTCAGCCATGGATTTAGGCTACGGCATTCTTGGAATGGGAGATGATGAGAAAAAAGCAGATGCTCTTTGGGAAGAAGCAGCTGCCTATTGCCAGAAAATGGCGGTCAGTGGCCTGGAAGCTCCTTATCAGGCTGGTTATATGTATCTGGGGGGACAACTGAAGTTTTATGTATTCGACACTCCGGGCGTCAGCTACCTGCCTTTCATCCGTTCATCGGAAATGGTATTGGTAGAGGCAGAGGCTAATTATTTCTTGAATGACGAGACTGCTGCTCGTGCCGCACTGGTAGAACTGAATGCCACTTCCGGACGTAATCCTGAATACACTTGCGACAAGAGTGGCGAAGCTCTTTGGAATGAAATTATGGACTATCGCGAATTGGAACTCTGGGGTGAAGGTTTTGCATGGAGCGACTACAAGAGATGGAACCGCGACATAGTCCGTCACAGTTTTGCCGAAGGTGGTAATGCTCACATTTCCGTTGCAAAAACCATTCCTGCCTCCGGTGTCAACAAATGGACATGGGATGTACCTTTGAATGAAACTGATTACAACGATGAGTTGAATCTTGGAGGAAAATAATTCTACCGGAATTATTCTATAAATAAAGTGTTTTTTGAGAGAGGGGATGCTATAAAGCATTCCCTCTGTTATTAGAGGAGAACAATAAAAGCGTTTCCACACTATTCTCAGGATATTTGCCTGCCATTTGGTATTCATCAATGATCACTAGAGGGGAGGGCTATCTATATAGCGCAAGTGGGAAAGGCAAGTACTTTGCTCCACCTCAATTCGTAAAACGTACTTTGGTAAACAGATATTTCATCAAGAAGAAAATAAGGATAGATGATATGTGAGAAATGTGGAGTTCTCAAAAGAGTCCTGTACTTCTCATACCTGCGGAACAATCAACTTTTAAAAAACAATAACTATCAATTATCCATAATCTTATAAAAATGTCGTATGTTTGCAATTAGATAAATGCATGAATATGGATTCTAAAAAACAGCTCTACATCATTAGTGGTTGTAATGGTGCTGGTAAGACTACGGCATCTTACACTGTGCTACCGGATGTTCTGGAATGCAAGGAGTTTGTTAATGCAGATGAAATAGCTCGTGGATTATCTCCTTTCAATCCCGAAAGTATGGCTATTGAAGCCGGACGGTTGATGTTACAAAGGATTAATGAATTGCTGAGAAATCAACAAAACTTTTCTATAGAAACCACACTTGCCACAAGAACTTACACCCGCCTTGTCCATCGTGCGCAAGAGCAAGGATATAAAGTCAATTTAATATATTTCTGGTTGAGTTCGCCCGACTTGGCTATTCAGCGTGTAGCCCAACGTGTACGTAATGGTGGGCACGACATTCCCAAAGAGGTTGTGATTCGGCGTTATCAAGCAGGTATCAATAACTTTTTCAATATTTATATGCCCTGTGTGGACTATTGGCTATTGGCAGATAATAGCGAGACACCCCGTATTATTGTTGCTGAAGGCGGACGGGGGATGGAGATGCATATACATCATATTGAACGATTTAATAAAATACAAAGTTATGTCAGAGAATGAAAGAAAAGAACTGAGCGAAAAGTTACATTTCGGTTTGGCATTAGCCGAACGCCGTATGCTTGAAGAAAAAGCATTGCGCAATGAATGCATTATACAAGGCTTGCCCAATGGAGAAATTAAAAGTGTACCTGCACGTATCATGCTGCGTAAACTTTATGGAGAAGAACTGAAACAATAGGAGTATCCTTTCTTCAATAAGCAGCAAACCTGGATTGCCCGCACGATATGAGAGCTAGAGTGGGTCACAAAAGCATATTCTGCATTTCCTGATTATGATAAAAATATCTCCACCCAAGCGACGTAATTTCATGTAGACTATATTTTCTCATAATAGGTATTCCTCATCAGAAAAATATAATCCCAAACAAGAAACCAAAAACATTGTTTACTACATAAATCTTTGGGGAATTAAAGAACTAAACCTTGACTGAACAATCGTTTTTCCATCCGAAAAGGGCAGGTTTACATTTTTGACATACTTCCAATAGTAGTTTTTCGCAGTTACAGAGTTCTTTACTTCAATTACTTTTGTATTTGGAATAAACAAACGGATATCTCCATTTAAAATAAGGACAATTGCATAGTGTTCTATGCATAAAATGGATAAATGGGTAAGATGGTATCTATGTAACCTTTATAATTTCAATAATATTTTATATAATGCTTTACGTTTTCATGGATGTAACAAACAATACAAGTAAATAATTGACAAAAAACAACTAAACGATAGATGTTGACATAAGCATTCATTCTTAAAAAAAAAGAAATCCTAACGTTATGATTATAACATATTAGTACAGAATCAGACTATTATAAATCAGCACATTACTATTACAAATAGTATCATATAAGTAGATTGTCATGTATAGTGAACATGTATAGAGTATCTCCCAAAGGGGAACACTTCCTTTTGAAACTTTCTTGAATTATTGTACCTCCTTTATTACCAACAAGATACACATATTGTAGTTCCGCGAAAACTCTGGTGATTTCGTACATCGGTATGAAGACTCAAGAAGTGGTAATCAAACCGAGCGTAAAAGTGGTTATGATGCCTGATACAGAGATACTTGATGAAGTAACAGTAGTGGCTTATGGCACTAAACGTAAACAAGATTTGGTGGGTTCTATCAGCAGTGTAAAGAATGAGATTATCAGTAATTCACAAGCTACATCCGTGTCCAATGCATTAGAAGGAGCTGTGGCTGGTTTGCAAGTTGTAAGTTCTTCCGGCCAGCCGGGACAAGATGCCAATATCGTATTACGCGGTATCGGTTCTATTTCGGCCAGCAACAATGCACTGATTGTAGTAGATGGTGTGCCCTTCAACGGCAAGTTGTCGGACATCAACCCTACAGACATTGCTTCAGTGAACGTGTCGAAAGATGCTGTATCCAACTCTTTGTATGGTTCCCGTGCAGCAGGTGGTGTGGTCATGATTACTACCAAGACCGGACGCAAAGACAAGGTGGCCATCAACTTTAACGGCTCCTGGGGTGTGGCACAGCGTGCGTACAAGGACTATGATATGGCTACTGATCCGGGAGAGTTCTACCGTTTGTCTTGGTATGGTCTTCGTAACACCTATTGGGCGGCTGGAAAATCCATTGAAGACTCTAATTTAGCAGCCAGTCAGGATTTGCTGGGCGAACTGGGTAATTACAATGCTTATATCATCCCGCAAGGAGAGTATCTGGTAACACCAGATGGAAAACTTAACCCCAATGCACGTCTGCGTTATAATGATTCGTTTGCCGATGCCTTGTTCGACAATGCCTTCCGTCAAGAGTATAATGTATCTGCATCGGGTGGTAATGACCGCACAGATTACTATGTATCTATGGGCTTTCTGGACAATGACTCTTATGTGCTAGGTTCTTCTTATGAGCGCTTTACGGCTCGTGCCAACGTTAACTCTCTGTTGAAATCCTGGTTGAAGGTAGGTACCAATGTAGGCTATTCCAAAGCAACTCAGAATGGTGTACAAGAGAATGCCGGAGCTGCCTCCAATCCTTTTGAGGTGGCACGTTCTTGGGCTCCCATCTTCCCGGTTCATGCCTATGATGCAGAAGGTAATATGAAATATTATGAGGACGGAAGTCCTATGTATGATGCCGGAAACGGTGAGACAGACGGTACATCTAAACGTCCTACGGCTACTAACCAGAATGTGATAGCCAATATGAAAGAGGATATTCGTGAAACTGTGTACAATAATCTGACTTCACGCTCGTATCTGGAAATCTCGTTCTTGAAGAATTTCAAGTTTACAGCAAACTACAGTTATGATTTCACGAACAGTAGCCAGACAGTATTCTACACTCCGCTCATCGGTGACGGACAGTCTTTCGGTGGTCGTGGTACAAAAGGAAGCTACAACACTACGACTACCAACTTCAACCAGATTCTGGCCTACAGCAATGTTTTTGGCGATAACCACCACTTGTCGGCCAAGATAGGTCACGAGTACTATAAGTATGAATATCAGTATTTAGCAGGACAGAAGACCAATTTCTTTAATCCGAACAATCCGGAACTGGACAACGGTGGACAAATGCAATACATTAACAGCTACACGGCAAACCATAACATCGAGGGGTATTTCGGTATGGCAGACTACGACTATAGCAACAAATATTATCTTTCTGCAGCCTTCCGTCGCGACGGTACTTCCCGCTTCTTGGACCGCTGGGGTAATTTCTGGTCGGTAGGTGCCGCTTGGCGTATTTCCAACGAAGCATTCATGGAGGGTACAAACTCTTGGTTGAACGACTTGAAACTGCGTGCGTCTTATGGTACCCAAGGTAATGAAAGCATCCTTTCGGAGTATGACTATGCCTATGTGTACACGCCTTATCAAGACCAATACACAGTTACTTGGAATGGTTCAGAGTTGGGTTATTCACCGGAATTCTACGGTAATCCGGACTTGACTTGGGAAAAGCAGAAGACTTTTGACGTGGGAGTAGATTTCCGTCTATTCGACAGAGTATACGGTTCATTCGAATATTTTTATCGTCGTACAGACGATATGCTCTTCAAGCGCCCTGTAGCTTACTCTACAGCCGGACGTCCGTATAATTGGGAAAACCTGGGTGCGATGAAAAACACTGGTATAGAGTTTGAAGTGAATGTGGATATTTTCAATCAGCCCGACCTAAAGTGGACGGTATCGCTCGTGGGATCTCACTACAAGAACCGCATCGTGACACTGCCCGAAGAAAACCGTGAAAATGGTATCACTTCCGGTCCGTTCAACCTGCGCGAAGGTAAGAGCCGCTTTGAATACTATACTTATATGTATGCCGGCATGGACGAAAAAGGAAATGCCATGTGGTACATGGATGAGACAAACGAGAAAGGGGAAGTGACAGGCCGTACTACCACCACCACTTATGCAGACGCAACCCGCTACTTCATTGGAAAATCTGCACTGCCCGATTTCAACGGTGGTTTGAGCACTACTTTCTCTTACAAGGGAATTGACCTTTCTATAGCAACGGCTTTCCAAATTGGTGGCTATGCTTATGACTATTCTTATCTGTCCGGCATGAGCTCCTCATTCTACGTAGGTCATAATAAGGATATGTGGAAAACATTCAACCCTGAGACCGGTCAAGGTTCACTTCCTATTTGGAATGCTGACAATGCTTCCAACTCTTTCACTCAGCAATCAGACCTCAATCTGATAAAGGCCAGCTACTTCAGCATCCGTAACATCACTTTGGGCTACACATTGCCGAAGAACCTGACGCAGAAATTGGGTGTTGAGAAACTGCGTATCTATGCTACGGCAGATAATCTCGGCTTGTGGTCCAAACGTCAGGGATTTGACCCTCGTGTGGCAATGGCTGGTTCTGATGATGAATATGGAGGCTATTCTCCGATGCGTGTGATTTCCGGAGGTATCAACCTTACATTCTAAACTAAAAAATAAAATTGTATATGAAGATAATGAAATATATGATGCAGGTGCTTCTTGCTGGGGGCCTGCTTACATCTTGCATTGAAGATGCTGATGTTACCGCTTATTTGACTGAAGACCAACTGGGCAATGTGGCTCAGGAAGATCCTGATAAGGCTTTTTCAGCTGCTGTGGCAGGTATGTATACTGATATGCAACAGTATGTTGACGTCAATATGAGTCACAACTATTTCGGTCAAAAGAGTTTTGATTACTTAACATCGCTGATGGGCAACGATATGATTATGACCGGACGTTTCGCCATGAGTATGTATCATTATTTGCTGGATTACTGGCAACAGAACTATACTCCGACCAACAACCGTTGGAAAGAGTACTATCGCGTCATAGCCAATGCCAACAATATCCTCAAGCTGATTGACCCCAGCAGTGAAGATCCCGCCAATTTGAAATATCGTGCCATTGCCCTTGGTTTCCGTGGCTATGCCTACTTACAACTGACTTACTTATATCAGCATTCCTACTATACCGGTGCGGATGGAACGAAATGGGGCCGTGGAGAGAAATATGACTTCTCCCAGTCTCCGTGTGTACCGCTTATTACAGAGGATACGGAAGGTGACCAGCCACGTGCTACTGTAGCCCAAATCTATGAACAAATCAAGAGTGACCTTACTACTGCTTTCGATTTGTTCAAGAATTTGGATATGACGCGTACTTCCTCACCCACTGATATGGATGGCTGCGTGGTAGCTATGCATTTGGCTCGTGCAAATATGGTTATCCATGAATGGGATGAGGCGATAAAGTATGCGCAAGTGGTGATTGATAATTTCCCCATATTGCAGAGTGAAGACCAGATACTCCAGGGATTCAGTAATATCAGCTTACCGGATGTAGTATTCGGATGTGATATTACAGCAGACAATAGTACGACTTATATGTCTTTCTTCTCGCAGATGGATACTTATGGTGATGGGTATGCCGGCATCGGTGTATGGCGCGCTGCCTTTAAGCCATTAGTAGACCGTATCGCGGATACTGATATCCGTCTGCAATGGTTCTGCTGCGACCGTTCTACAGGTGTAACAGATGCTTCCGGTAATCGTATAACATTGATTCGTGACACTCAGTCTCCAGTTGCCGTGGAATACCAAGCTGTAAAATTTATCGGTACAGGTCGTGATAACATCAAGGCCGGTGTGTTCAGCGGATGGGAACTGGGAGATTATATTTACCTGCGTTCAGAAGAAGCTTACATGATAAAAATGGAAGCTTTGGCTCACAAGGGTTCTGCAGAAGCAGTGACTGAACTGAATAGCTTTATGAAGACTCGCCAGCCCGATTATAATTACACTTTCACGAATAAGGCTGACCTGATAGAGGAAATCATTTATCAGAAACGTGTAGAGTTCTGGGGTGAAGGTTTGGAATATATTGATAATCGTCGTTTGAATATTCCTGTAGATCGTACAGATGAAACTTGGGGCGCAGAAAATAATAATCACTTCTCTGCCGGTAAGTTCCGTTATAACCAAGAAGACAGGCCGTTCCTTTACCAATTACCTCTCTCTGAAATAGAGAATAATTCTCAGCTTTCTCCGAGCGACCAGAATTAATACCTCAAAGGACATGTTATAAAAAATCGGTAAAAGTAGTTTGCCTTTACCGATTTTTCTATATGAATCAACAAAAGAATGATACGGAAGTACTCTCTCTTTCATTTAAGTGCTCCTTCATTTTTCTGTCAAAAGAATTATCTGCGCAGACTAACTAGTTGCATTACCCAAACAATAATAATGTGACAACTATGATGATGATTCATCCGGTTGAATAGACCGGAATTTCATAATAAAGTGTTTTTAAGAAGCCACTCATTGTGAAATGAGCGGCTTCTCTTTCTTTAATCCTGCAAAAGACTTTAAGGGAAGTATTATTTAAGGTTACATATCTTCCAAAGAAAGTCCTTTATAGGAAACAGAGCAGTTTTTCCATTCTTTATTGATAGTGAGAAAATATTCTCCTTTCTTCTTCAACATCCCCCAATCTATCCGTTCCGGATTACGTTTAATCTCTACGAATTCTATGGTTCGCTCAAATTCATTAACAGCAATTAAATCTATCTCATTCTCTCCCTTTCTATCCCAAAATCCTCCGATGTCTGTATATCTTCCGGCCTCTATGTACATCTCTTTGAAATAACGCTCCAACATCAATCCTGAAAATGTAGGGAAATCCCGTTCTATAATATTACGCAGATAGGCTAAGTTTCCGGCCTCTATCAAATTCTGATACTTGTAAATAAATCGAAACCAAAAAGATAGAAAATTGTCTTCAATAATGTATCTGACTTGTTTGGAGGATGGACGAGCAAAAATAGGTTTACGCTGACTGATTACAGAGAAATCTTTCTCCATACGTGAGAGATAACCGCCTATTTCTACTCCGTTCAATGCTGTTTCTATATCTCCACGAGATGTCAGTCCGCGAGAAATACATTCTAATATAGAAAAATAAACGGTATATTCTTTACCAAACTCTTCTATCAAAAGATTCTTTCCTTCAGTCAAAAACAAAGAGTTCTCTTCCGTCATGAAATGAATCATTTTTGTACGGGTAAAAGCCTTATTTTTCATGAACAAATCAATATACCAAGCTACCCCCCCTGTAAAGGTATATAGCGCCAAAAGGTCATCGGGAGTGTAACCTGGGTGAAAATCTGCCAATATTTGCTTTATGACAGAGACCCTGAATGGTTGTAAACGTATAATTTTTCCCGCACGGCTGAAAAGTGGCTCTTTATTATTCTCAAAAATTTTATGCATCAATGAGTAAATAGAGCCGCTTATAAGTAAATTCATTCGGCTACTGTCTTTATGCAAATCCCATACTTTCTGAATCTCTCCAAACACAGAAGGATTTATTCTATCCAATTCTTGAAATTCATCAATAATAAGATTGAAGGGCCGTTCTTTTGAAAGTAACATTAAATGTTGGAATAGCTTTCCTATGGAAGAATATTCTCCTATAGGAAAATTCAACTTCATTTCTGCCTCTTCTATAAAGTCACGGCATAGAAGATTCTCTGCCTTGCGTAAGATGAAAAAATACAATGTCGGCTTTCCATCCGTTGACTTCAATAAGAGTGAGGTCTTACCGATACGCCTTCTTCCTACCAAAACCGTCATTTGCGATTCTTCTTGAGACTGTTCTGCTATATTCTTTAAAATAGCCAATTCTTTTTCTCTATTATAGAATTTCATAATACACCTTTTATTTTATATCAACTCTTTCGTTATCGTAATGTACATTACCGTAATGCACATTACGATAACGCAAATATAATGATAATGGTATTATAATACAAATAAGAGACAATATTTGTATAGCATGAATTTCCCTTTGAACTTTTACACAAGAAACTATGGTTCCTTTAGAAACGATCTCATAAGTTCATTAGTTTTATACAAGGAATACAGAATATTTCTATGTGAAATAGGAATAAACTAATGTTTATCTCTATTCGAAATGAGAATGGTATTTTATAATTTTAAATAGTATTTACATGAAATACAACATTCTTATGGATGTGATAGACAATATAAGTAAATATTCAACGAAAAATGTTCAAATGATAGATATTGACATAATCATTCATTCTTTTAAAAAAAAGAAATCCTAATTTTATAGCCACAATATATTAATGCAGGGACAAACAGCTATTAATCAAAACATTACAGCTATTAATGGTATCACATAAGTAGAGCATTATTTATTGTGGACGTATATAGAATAACTGTGGAAAGAGTATTCCCTGTTTTAGCGTTTTGGAGCTTATTATATATTACTTATTATCAACAAAATACAGTTATTGTAGTTCCGCGAAAACTTTGGTGATTTCGTTTGTTGGTATGCAAACCCAAGAAGTAACGATTAAACCTCATGTAAAGGTAATTTTGAAATCCGATTCTGAGCTGCTTGAAGAGGTTGTGGTTACCGGTTACGGTACATTTAAAAAAGCATCATTTACTGGAGCTGCTTCTACTGTAAACACTTCCACCTTGGAAGATGTACCTGTTCTTTCTGTTGCCGACAAACTTTCTGGTAATGTCGCTGGTGTTACTTTTGGCTCAAGTTCAAGTAATCCGGGTTCTGTAAGCAGTATCCGTGTACGTGGTATGGGTTCCATCAATGCCGGAAACAATCCGCTTTATGTTATTGACGGAACACCGGTCACAAGTGGAGACTTATCCGAGTTCACTTATAGTGATGCAGGAACTGATATTTTGTCTTCACTCAATACCAATGACATCGAGTCTATCACAGTTATCAAAGATGCGGCGGCTGCCTCTCTTTACGGCTCGCGTGCTGCTAACGGTGTTGTGGTCATTACGACGAAAAGCGGAAAACAAGGCAAAACAAATGTAAGTTTCCGTTCCGACTGGGGTTTCTCAAACATGGCAATAGATTATCGTCCTATGCTCGACGGTGACTCGCGCCGCGAACTCTTATGGACCGGTCTCAAGAATTACGGGTTATACACCGGAAACATGTCTGATGCAGATGCCGCAACTTTTGCAGACCAGAACATCGAGGACTTTGCTTCAAAACCCTCAACCGGATGGACGGATTGGAAAGACCTGCTTTTCCGTAACGGTTCTCATCAGAACTACCAGCTGAGCGTATCTGGTGGCAATGACCGTACCAAGTTCTACACCTCAGTAGCTTATACCAATCAGGAAGGTATCATTTACAAACAAGGTCTGGAACGTTTCACTGGTAATGCAAACCTCACTCATAAGTTTGGAGACTTTGAAGTTCAGGTTACAAGCCAATTCTCAAAAGTAAGACAAAACAAAACTAATGAAGCTACCTCCTATGATGGACCTGTGGCCAATTACGCATTCTTCCAAAGCCCCTCATCAACCCCTTATAATGAAGACGGCACATTAAACAATGGTTGCGGCGTATTTGGAGTCAATCCTTTGTATGAAAGAGAACACAGCTCTGACGTTTATACCCTGATGAAGGCATTCAATACAATCAAGTTGACCTATAATATTTGGGACAAGTTGAATTTAAGTGAAAAGATTGCTTATGATTACGCACAAGGTACCAATGATGTTCTTTGGGACAGACACTCAAACAACGGCGCTCCGGGTGGTGTTATGCAGCGTATCGTCAATCGTAATGACCAGCTGAATACACAAACCCAGCTCTCTTACATCAACTCTTTCGGTCTGCACAATATTGATGCCCTGCTTGGTTTTGAAACACAAGATACGGAATATGCTTTCAACTACATGGCAGGCCAAGACTATCCGGGTGATTTGTACGAATTGACAAATGCCGGTTCAACAAGTGCCGAAACCAACAGACAGAGCTATCGCATGACTTCGTTCCTCGGACGTGCCAATTATAACTACGCAGACAGATATTATCTCGGTCTCAGCTATCGTACCGACGGAAGTTCACGTCTGGCAAGAGAAAACCGTTGGGGAAGTTTCTGGTCGGTTTCCGGAGCATGGAGATTCATAGACGAAAGTTTCCTGAATCCTGTCAAGAGTGTATTGACAGATGGAAAGCTCCGTGTGTCATACGGTGTAAACGGAACGCAACCATCAGACTATTACGCTTATATGAATCTTTATAAATACGGAATCATATACAATGGACAGTCAGGAATGTCAATCGTCGGAATTGCAAACCCGGACCTGAAATGGGAAAAGAACAAAACATGGAATATCGGTCTCGACCTTTCATTCATCGACCGTATCTCTGTAACATTCGACTACTATCAGCGTAAAACCAGCGACCTTATATATGACCTCCCCGTATCACAAGTCGGCGGATATTATGATGGCAATTATGGGTATACCACCCCGCAAAACATCGGTTCACTGAAGAACTCCGGTTTTGAGTTGACCATTACATCAACCAATTTCAGAAACAAGGATTTCACGTGGACCACTTCTCTGAACATGGCACACAACAGCAACAAACTGACTAAATTGGATGGCCAGCAGAATGAAATCGTATCAGGACCGCTGATTCACCGTGTAGGCGAACCTTACTATTCATACTATGTTTATGAATACGCCGGAGTCGACGCAGAGACCGGTAAAGAAATGTTCTATCTGAATGACGGAACAGAGAATGCCCGCAAGACAACTACAAATATCTCTGAAGCCAACAAAACTATTGTAGGCAAGCATCAGGCTAGTATAGAAGGCGGTCTTACCAACAACCTCAAATGGAAGTTTATCGACTTGGGCTTCACTTTCACTTATTCATTGGGTGGTGATGCTTTTGACTACTCCACTTGGCAGCACTCCAATGGCGGTTCATATCTATACGGTGGTGCCGTACCGACATACTATGACATCTCAAAGATGTGGACAGGCCCGGGCGACACGAATGCCACATTGCCTAAATTTGAATATGGAAGCGCTGCTTCACTGTCTTCACGCTGGCTGATGCCTACTGATTATCTACGTCTGAAGAACCTCACATTAGGTGTAAGCATTCCGCAAAACTATATCAGCAAGCTTGGGCTCAGCAAAGCCAGAATCTACTTCTCTGGTTCCAATCTGCTTACATGGAAGTCTAAAGACTTATTTGTAGATCCGGAAATGCGTGTAGACGGACTATGCACATTTGAGACTCCGGCATTGAGAACATATACATTCGGAATAGAATTGAATTTCTAACTAATAAAGATACGAAAATGAAAATATTAAAGACATTATACACAGCAACGCTTTGCGCAGCTATGGCAGTCAGCACTTCATCATGCCTCAACAGTTGGCTGGATCAGTCACCCGCAGACGGAATAGATGCTGAAACCGCAATCAAGAACAGCGATGATTTGGCCAATGTGCGGACGGGACTTTATGCTGCCGTTAAAGGTAACAGTAGCCTGATTAATTATTATGGACGCCTCATGTTCGTATACGGTGACATGAGAGGGGAAGATATCCAATATGAATATAACGGGGGAAGTGGAAGAGCAAACTTCTACTACTATATGGAATATACAACTGCAGACAATTTCACCACCTCAACAGCCGTATGGCAGATGCCTTATGTAGTCATTGCACGCGCCAACCGTCTGATTCAGGCAGCAGAAAGTGGCAACCTGACCGATGCGGCAGAGGCAAAAGCCACTATTGACCAATATGATGCAGAAGCAAAAGTTCTGCGCGCCATGGCACTGTTTGACCTTACACGTATCTACGGTAAACCTTATACGGTAGATCAAGGCAGCTCACTCGGTGTGCCCATCGCTACCTCCCCACTAGAATCGACAGAAAAGCCAAGCCGCAGCACGGTAGCTCAATGTTATGAGAGTATTGAAAAAGATTTGACAGATGCAATCAACTCAAATGCACTGCCCAAAACCAATGAAGTGGGTTATGTCAACCTTTGGGCTGCCAAAGCCTTGCAGGTACGTGTATATATGACAAAAGGCGAATGGAGCAAGGCTTTATTCGTAGCAGAAGACATCATATCAAACTCGTCTTACAAACTTTGGGAACCGTCAGAATATGTTGCAGCATGGAGCAAAAGTGATGCCAATCATTCAAAAGAAATCATGTTCGAGATTTCCATCAACAACAATACTGACTGGACAGACCGTGAAGGTATTGCCTATTTATATGCCGACAAGGCTGGCGCTTCTCCCGGATATGGAGATGTAATTGTCACAAAAGACTTCTCTGACATGCTTACATCCGACCCGGCAGACATCCGTAACGACATTTTATTGGCTGCGGCAGCAGGAGGATTTGACAAACGCAAAGTTTACATCAACAAAATGCCTGCTGTAAACGGAGATGTACGTTACTCCAATGTCCCATTGCTACGCTTGTCAGAAGTTTACTTGTCAGCAGCAGAAGCAGCTTTCCAAGCCGGAGACAAGAACAAGGCTGCCAACTTGCTGAATGATATCATCTCCAACCGTACAACGGATGAAAGCAAACAAGTAACCAGCGGAAATATCACATTAGACCGCATCTACATTGAACGCCGCAAGGAACTTGTAGGTGAGGGACAGCGCTATTTCGATGTTATGCGCCGAGGTGAAACTGTTACACGCTACACGGACGTTAATGCCAGAGGATGGCACGACGTATTGAGCGAAGAAGCGCGTACATTCAACCGCGACTCCAAGAAAGCGCTCCCGTTGATTCCCGTCGGTGAAATCAATGCCAATCCGAACATAGAACAAAATCCAGGCTATTAATCAATAGTAGCCTAAAGAAACTTGGGAATTTTCCCAATGTGTTTTTATAAATAAAGTGTTTAGAGGAGGTGTGCCAGTGATGGTATGCCTCCTTCTTTCAATATATCCACCAATATCGGTTTCACTCCGCTGACAAAACACTCAACAGCAATAACCATCAGGATAAGTCCCATCAGGCGCATCATCACATTGTTTCCCGTCTCACCCAGGATTTTGACCAACCGCGTGGAAGCACGCAATATGAAGAAGGTAATCAGATAAATAAAGGCAATCATTCCTATAAGAACTCCTTTCATCTGAATGGTATGGGCATCCTGCATCAGCACAATGGCATTGGCTATGGCACCAGGACCACAAAGCATCGGAATTCCAAGAGGAGTAATGGAAATATCATCGGCATAAGTCTTGATTTCCTCGTCTTTCAGCTTCATTGGGGTATAACGGGCTTGCAGCATATCGAAGCCAATCTTAAAGATAATAACTCCACCGGCAATACGGAAACCATTGGTAGAGATACCGAAGAACTTAAAGAGGAACTGCCCTGCAAACGTAAAGACCATAATTGTTATAAAGGCAACCAAAGTGGCGCGCGATACTACCGACTGCCGTTCACGGTCTGTCATTCCATGCGTCATGGTCAAAAACACCGGCATGGTGCCGAGAGGGTTTGTCAACGTAAAGAAGGAGGTAAAACAAAGTAAAGCGAAAGGTAAGATTGTGTCCATAGCTGTATAATATACGTTTCTGCAGACAAAAGTACAACTAAAAATTTCAATGTCACAAAATCTGCATCAATTCTTTCAGATTACTGATATGATAAGTCGGTTGGAAAGGCAGTTCTTCCTTCCCTGTTACATTATAAAACACTTGGTGCATGCCCACTCCTTTGGCTCCTGCCACATCATTCTCCCAACTATCGCCTATCATCAAAGAATCACGCACTTCGGATTGTGTGGCAGAAAGTGCAAAATGAAAGATTTCGGGCCAGGGCTTCAAGACACCGATGTCATCAGAGAGAACAATCTTCTTAAAAAAGCGGTCGATACCCGCCGAACGCATCTTATGACATTGCAGCTCTTGGAAACCATTGGAAAGGATATAGAGGTTGTATTTCTCTGCCAAATATTCCAGTACCTCATACGCATGCGGCATCAGCCGACTTTTTGTGGGAATGACCGAAAAGAAATCATCAGAAAAAGCCTCGGCCAAAGCAGCATCCCCCGCCCCTACTGCCTCCAGAGGATATAGAAAACGCTGGCGGTTCAACTCTTCCTTACTGACCTGCCCTCTGCCGTATTCTTCCCACAGCTCTACATTACGATGCTGATAAAGCGTATAGAAATGCTGGAAAGAACGAAAGAAACGGTCATAATCATACTTGTGATACATCTCTTCGAATGTATCGCGTGCATTAAGGGAAAATGCCCAAAGCGTATCGTCCAGGTCAAAAAACAGGTTCTTATATTGGGATGCCATAATTTAAAGGAAAGAGATATATAAAAATAGACGCAGATTATCAATTCCAATAACCTGCGTCCGTTCTGTATCAGTCTATAACAGTATTATTTTACCTGGATTACCAAATACTTGGACACACTCCAGAAGTCTTTCGGATTTGTAATCTTCAAAGTCAACTGTCCTTTATCATCCTTCTCCAACGCATAAGAGCCCGCGGGATGAGTAGTCAAGATATCAGCATCTTTAGAGTATAGTTTAATCTCTTTTGTCGTACGGATATCCACTTGTGTAAAGTAGTCCTTGTTGATATCAGAATCTTTCAGCACCTGGCCTTTTTTGAAAAGTCCGGTATTTGTCAATATCTTCTGGTCCTTCAACTCTTTCTTCGTACCAAATACAAACCAAGCCGTATTGAGTGCCTTATCTTGTTCGGCAACGGTTTGAGCCTTCGCCTCATTTTCGGCAGTCAATTCTTCTTTCTCAGTAGACAAACCGGTTACGGCAGCATCCAGTTCCTGGATACGGATATTCTTGGAAGCCAGCTCAGCCTGCAATTCCTCGATACGCTGGGTCTTTGCCACCAACTCCTGAGTCAGGGACTCCACAGCCCTCTTCAACTGGGCAGAGTTATTCTTACTGTTCTTCAGCATGGACTGCAGTTTGGCAATCTGCTCCTTGTTCTCTTCCATCTGCTTACGGATAAACTCAATATCCGACGCAATCTGCTGCTTGGCATTCAAAGAGCCTTCTGCCACAGCACCACGCTGCAAATCCACACGGCTCTCTGCTGCATTAATCTGGCGAAATCCCTCTGAAATATCATTGAAAGTGCCCATCATCTCGTCCAATTCAGCATTACGCTGAGTCAGTTCCATCAATAAAGAATCATTTTCAGCTTTCAGCTGGTTCTTACTGCCACCAGAGAAGCTGTCACACGAAGCCATTACAGCCGCGCATACAATTAAAACTGCTAACTTTTTCATACGCTTTCGTTTTACGTTTGGTTAATGAAGTTATTTAATCGTCTATTCCTGTTACTACAATCACAATTTCACCGCGCGGTTCGTTCGCCGTGAAATGTTCAATCAATTCTGTAAGCGTTCCACGCACCGTTTCTTCGTGCATCTTTGAGATTTCCCGCGAAACAGAAGCCTGACGTTCGGCACCGAAATGTTCGGCAAACTGCGTCAAAGCTTTTACCAATCTGTGGGGAGACTCATAGAACACCATGGTACGACGCTCCTCGGCCAATGCCTTCAGGCGGGTCATCCTTCCTTTTTTCTGTGGAAGGAAACCTTCAAAACAGAACTTCTCATTCGGCAGTCCGGAAGCCACCAATGCCGGTACAAAAGCTGTCGCTCCCGGCAGGCATTGCACTTCGATGCCGTTACGCACACACTCTCTGACTACCAGAAAGCCCGGGTCGGATATACCCGGCGTACCTGCATCCGAAATCAAAGCTACAGTTTCTCCCCCCTTTATTCTATTAACAACACTTTCAACCGTTTTATGTTCATTAAATTTATGGTGAGATTGCATCGCATTCTTTATTTCGAAGTGTTTCAGCAATATGCCGGAGGTACGTGTATCCTCAGCAAGTATCAAATCCACTTCTTTCAGAATCCGGATAGCACGGAATGTCATATCTTCCAAATTTCCTACCGGGGTAGGCACTACATAAAGTTTTCCCATACTTATCGGTCGTTTAGCTGAAATATTTTTTGAGGAGTTCCATAAAATCGACGGCGGCTTCATTTTCTTCATCCGGGTGCACTTCCGAAGCAAAAATATCCATAGCCTTGTCCAAAGAAGGAGCCTCACCCAAACGTCGTACCACTTCATTCATCCGTGCAGCATCGCCTGCGAACAGTTCGCGGACAAAACGGAATGAATCGTTCAGACTGATGGCATGTTTCAAATCCTTGGCAGGCTTGATGCGTTCTGCCAAAATAGGAACTGTTTCCGGTTCCTCACATACCATCTTCACTGTATCAGGAATAACCGATTCGACCGGAGAAACCGATTCGGTCAAAGGAGTAGTAACAGCAGGGGGTTCCTCCAGGGGCGACACAACAGCCGTTGGCGCCTCCTCAAGCAGTTCTTGCAACGCCTCCAAGCGTGCCTTCATCTGCTGGATATTCCGTTTTGCCACAATCTTCAATGTCGGATTGGCATCACTTGAAATGGCCTGCATCAAACATTTCAATTCCTGAATATCTAATTCTATGTCGTTTAATAGGGTTTGCATATCCTTTACACAGTCCGTGTTAACGCTACAAATGTAGAAATAAATAATGAAAAAATATCGGAAAGCGAACAAAAGTGTTACTTTTGCGCTTAAATATAACACTCGAAAACATGGTATTATTTTCAGAAGATCATATACAGGAAACCAAACGCAGGGGAAGAATTGAGGTCATTTGCGGTTCCATGTTCTCCGGCAAAACCGAAGAGCTGATAAGGAGACTGAAACGGGCAAAATTTGCCAAACAACGCGTAGAGATATTCAAGCCTGCCATAGACACCCGTTATTCCGAAGCCGATGTCGTATCGCATGACAGTCATTCCATAGCCTCCACTCCCATCGACTCGTCTGCCAGCATTCTGCTCTTCACTTCAGAGATAGATGTAGTGGGCATTGACGAAGCCCAGTTCTTTGACAGCGGCCTGATTGATGTATGCAACCAGCTTGCCAACAATGGTATACGCGTCATTGTAGCCGGACTGGATATGGACTTCCGCGGTATTCCATTCGGCCCTATGCCGGGACTGTGTGCCATTGCAGACGAAGTTTCCAAAGTACATGCCATCTGTGTGAAATGTGGTCAACTTGCCTCGTTCTCCCACCGTACCGTCAAGAACGACAAACAAGTACTGCTGGGGGAAACCGAAGAATATGAACCGCTATGCCGAGAGTGCTATCAGCAAGCCATCCAAGCCGACCAAAAGGAAATCGGTCATTAACAAATACAAAAAACAGAGCATTATGGAACGCAAAAAGATTACATTCGACAGTTTTATCCGCGGTGTCATACTCGGTGTCATCATTATCGGCATCCTTATGCTCTTCAAGCGTCTAAGCGGCGTATTGCTGCCATTCTTCATCGCATGGCTCATTGCCTATCTGATATACCCCCTGGTCACCTTCTTCCAGTACAGATTAAGGCTCAAGAACCGGGTCATATCCATCTTCTGCGCCTTATTCAGTATTCTGATTGTAGGAGGAACCGCCTTCTATCTGCTTGTGCCTCCCATGATGGACGAATTCGTCAGGGTAAAAGATTTGGTAATAGACTACTTTTCCAACGGAACCCACGACGGCAATGTGCCCAAAACACTCTCTGAATTCCTTCGTGAGAACATAGACACCCAGTTTGTCACCCAATTGTTCAAGGAAGAGAATATGCTGAACGCCATCAAGGAAACCGTTCCCCGGCTCTGGTCCTTGTTGTCAGAATCCGTCAATCTGCTGTTCAGTTTCTTCACTTTCTTCCTCATTCTTCTCTATATAGTTTTCATATTGCTGGATTACGAAAGCATTTCCGAAGGGTGGACCCACCTGGTACCACAGAAATACCGGCCCTTCGTAATCAATGTAATGAACGATGTGAAAGACGGCATGAACAGATACTTCCGCGGACAAGCATTCGTGGCATTGTGTGTCGGTATTCTGTTCAGTATAGGCTTTCTGATTATTGATTTCCCACTGGCCATTGGACTCGGCTTATTCATCGGCGCTTTAAACCTAGTACCTTATTTGCAGATTATCGGCTTTATACCTACCATCGTGCTGGCCATACTGAAAGCAGCGGATACGGGAGGAAACTTCTGGATTATCATTGCATCGGCCCTTGCGGTATTCATCATAGTACAAGCCATTCAAGACGGATTCATCGTACCGCGTGTCATGGGGAAGATTACGGGCCTGAATCCTGCCATCATCTTACTGTCTTTATCGATTTGGGGGTCATTGATGGGGATGCTGGGTATGATTATAGCACTTCCGCTTACCACCCTTATGCTCTCCTACTATCAACGTTTCATCATAAACAGAGAAAAAATTCACAAGTTTGAACAGACTGATAATCAACAAGAAGAGTAAAAGCAGAAGTCGTTCTCAAAACTTTTTCCCTTAATCCATTTGTTTTTTAAACAAAAGTGCCTATCTTTGCACCCGCTTAACAGCAATAAGGTCTGATTCGCTAGCTCAGCAGGTAGAGCACAACACTTTTAATGTTGGGGTCCTGGGTTCGAGCCCCAGGCGGATCACAGAAACGCTGGACAGAAATGGACAGTAAATGTACAACTCCTACAATATCAAAGTATTGTAGGAGTTTTTCTTTGTATAATGCCTGTGACCTAAGATATGAAAAGGTCACAAAAAGACACACTTTCGTGACCAATTCGTGACCTGTCCATCCTCTAAGATTTTAGGTCACGGAATGTCCCAAATTGGCGGTTTGTTGTCTTGATTTGTCCGTACTGCAAATATCTCATTTTCAGTTTATCAATTAAGTTTGTAACTAAAAAAAGAGATTATGAGAAGTACTTTTAAGCTACTCTATTTCGTCAAACGAAATGCAGTAAAGAAAAATGGTAACGCACCGATTATCGCACGTATCACTATCGACCAAGTTGTAGCCCAGTTTAACACCAAGTTGGAAATAAATCCGGCTCACTGGAGCGTGGAATTAGGCAAGGCTTCCGGCAGAACCGCAGAAGCCGTACACATCAATTCCATGCTGGAAAGTATTCGTAGCACAGTTCATCAACATTACCATGCGTTAATGGCGCAAGACGGATATGTAACCGCAGAACTGGTAAAGAACGCTTTTTTAGGCAAGATAGCAAGGGAACGGACTTTGATAGAGTTCTTCAAACAGCACAACGAGCAGTATTTGCAAAAGGTCAAAATGAATACCGCAGACAAGACCTATTCACGTTATGAACTGACAAAGAAACGGCTTATGGAGTTTATGAAGTTTAAATACTCCGTTTCCGATATGCTCATTAAAGATATAAATGTGGTATTCATTGAAGATTTCCTGTTGTATATCAAGAATAACTATGGGTGCAGCCATAATACGGCTATGAAGTTCGTACAACGTTTTCGCACGGTAGTAAACTTTGCCAAGAATACGGGTTTAGTGACTGCCGACCCTTTCGGGAGTTATCGGGTAAGGTTTGAACGTACCGATAGGGATTATCTGACTATGGAAGAAATTACCACCATTTACAACCACGAGTTTAGCTCTAAACGGTTGGAGCAGGTACGTGATTTGTTCATTTTCAGTTGTTACACGGCACTTTCCTACATTGATGTATGCGAGTTAAAGCAGGAGGACATTCACACCGGATTTGACGGTAATTTGTGGATTATACGGAAAAGACACAAAACAAATGTTACATCTACCGTTCGATTGCTGGATATACCAAAAGCCATATTGGAAAAGTACAAAGACAAATTGCCAAACGGTAAGATTTTACCAGTTATCAGCAATCAGAAAATGAATGATTACTTAAAAGAAATCACAGCCATTTGCGGAATTGAAAAGACCTTAACCTACCATGTTGCCCGCCATTCGTGTGCAACTTCGGTACTGCTCGCCAATGGTGTACCTATCGAGACAGTATCTAAAATTTTAGGTCATACTAATATCCGGACTACTCAAATTTATGCGAGGATTACCGATTTGAAAGTAAGTGGCGACATGGAAATGTTGGCTCAAAAACTGGACGTTCCAAATCGTACTGCCAGCCGTTGAAATCGTGTTATCGTCAGATAACAGCAAGGTGTGATTTGTGGCACACAAATCTGTTTTCCGTGCCGCAAAACACCTTGGGCAAATTCACTCCAAAGTCGTGTTGCCAATGAAAGAAAGACATTCACTGACTAAAGATTTTTCGCTCGTCGGGACGGGTGGTCCGCTGGGCGTTCCCCGACCAATGAGTTTATTTTGCAATCCTGCAATCTTGTTTTATTGAAATATTGATAGCTTGATTGAAAGCAAGATTTCAATCAAGCTGGATTGAACAAATCTATCAACCAATAATGAAAGAAAGCGATATGGAAAACGAGAAAACAGCCCTTTATGTCGCCTTTTCCACTCAAAAGGGCGGTACGGAGGAAGATTACAAGCGCATGGCGTATGAATAGTTTACCCGGCTGGGAAAGAAGGTCTACCCGGTGTGCGCAGTTCGCCCGAAAAGGCGATAGTCACGGCTGACGAATATGTAGCCACTGCCGGACACGTGCCGGATATTGTCTTTTTCGACCTGTCCGGCACGGTGAACAGCGGTACTCCGTAAGAATAGCTACTTACCAAAATAACATTTTACATTAGGAGATAATACGCCTCTCAAATCATCAAATTTTTTAATTTTCAATTTGTTCAAAATATTTCTTAGTTTCTCTCCAACTTCATTTCCATTATGTTCCAAAGGATTGTCAAAAATCAAGTGTGCATCCAATTTCCCATTATCAACAAACCAATCTACATATACAGACAAAGGTCTTGGTCCATCCCATTTATTTCTATCAAATCTATAGTTTAAAGCTTTACAAGCAAAATAGATGGTTTGAAATTTTGCATATTCTTCTATTGGCTGCAACATTCTCAAACATGTATCTTGAGTTAGATTGTCATCATCAATATTCAAAATATAATTCGCTACTCCTGAATTATTAATAATTTGACCATTTACATAACTGTTTTTCTTATCTTCTGACAGGTTGATTCCAGCAAAAACATCATATTTTTGTTCTTCAGTAAGTTTTAAAGCACCAGATTTCTCACCGCTTAACTTATTAAGTAATTCAAACTTCCAACCCAATTTCATTGTATGTGCCTCTGTTTTGCCACATTCTTTGAAATAGACCAAATTATCAGTAACAAAAGAATTCTGTATAGAAAGTAAACATTGCTTAATGATGCTTGAGGCGTCTTTCCCAAATATTTCACAAGCTCTGTCAAAAGACATCTTATTTTCTAAAAAATCTGCATTGTTTTGCTTAACAGATATTTTTATCTCTTTGGCTTCCCCGTTAGGAGCTATCCCTTCGATATAAACATCTGTTTTACATTCACCACGTGCAGGACGTGGTTTCCCACAAAGTGCAACTTGATATTTTTTCCCCTCGAAAGAGAAAGTCGTTCCTACAGGGAATAGTTTTTCTACACAATGTTCTGTATTGATAAAATCTGGCATAATTATAATAAGTCCTTAAGTGAAACATTCAATGCTTTTGCGATTTTGTCCGCAACTTTTAAAGACACGTTCCTTTTGCCTTTTTCAATATCAGGCAAATAGGTTCTATCAATATCAGCCATATTGGCTAATGTCTCCTGTGATATTTTGAGAGATAGTCTTCTCTCCAACACTTTCTTTCCAAAAACTTCATTTATATCCATAGTGGTGCAAAATTATGAGGGTGCAGACAATCATACAACGGACTATTGTCTACAATAAATTTCTAAGTAATTCTTTTAAAGAAAATTACAATGACTATATTTGCTTCAGAACAGAAACAAAGAAGGGAAAGTATTAGGAATATGAGATTTTATGCAATTAAGCATTTACTCTATAAATAAAATCTTGAATGGGAGTAATATATGGTATAGCTTTATTGTAGCTTTTTCCTTTAATCTGCACTTTTGACAAATCTACACCTACAATGTTTATGCTTTGGACACTTTCCAACCGAAAAGCAAAATATTCCTTACCTGAGGGTGTAAAACCTAATTTAACCAAGTCAGATGCAGATATTAGTTTTGGGTACTCAGGAATGATACGAAACAAAAACTTGTTGTTATGATTATGTAATAGTAAATAAATGGGATAGGACATGCCTATGGGGATTTGTAACGCTCCACGGCGCAATCCGGCACGCACATAATAAAGTTTGTTTTTCAAAGTTTGTCGAAGTTGATTATTATCCTTGTAATAAGCAACTAACACATTAATGGTTTCTGCTTTTCTTTCTTCAACAGAAACCAATGCTTTCTTTATTGACAAGGCTAAGAATTTAGCCAAACGAGGTGGTACAGCATTGCCAATCATTTTATAACCGTCTTTTATATCTTCATAGAAAAAGCGGAATTTATCTGGGAAAGTTTGGATTCTTGCACATTCCCGTACACTTAATCTGCGATATAAATATTCTGCTCTTTGCTGAAAAACACGTTGGGTTTGTGATACATATTTCATTTTGGGAGCTTGTGGATGAAGGGGACAGTTCTTTGCCTGCGCTTGTATTGTAAATGAAGTTTCACCCCAGGAACGAACACGATTACGTGCCATGAATTTTGCATCCCATGGACCTGCAAAAATGTCATGGTTAAGCCACTTCCCATATTCTTGGTTCACACCTTCATTTGCATATGAGCGAGGATTCTCTATTATATCTCCGATTGCCTTTCTTAATGTGACATAAGGTTTTCCGAATGCCTTTGGAAAATTGAACGTACAATTCAACTCTTTTAGGAAACCGACAACAAACACACGATAACGGTCTTGGGGAATATGATAGTCTGCTGCATTCAATAAAGAATAGCTTACTACATATCCAGCTTCTTCAAGAGTAGAAAGGAATGATAGGAATGTACTAAAATGTTTATCATTTATAATCCCTTGTACATTTTCGATGAGAAAGAATTTTGGATGCTTTTCTTTTATCAATCGGATATAATCAAAAAATAATCGCCCCCGTTCATCGTCCAATCCTAATTGCCTTCCTCCCTCGCTCCACGATTGGCAAGGAGGTCCTCCAATAAATCCATCGCAATCGGGTATATCTTCTCCTTTTAATTTTCGAATGTCCGACTTACACAAATAAGTATTTGGGTGATTGAATTGATAAGTTTTATGTATTGTTTCATCAAATTCATTCGCCCAAATAACTTCATAGCCTGCTTGCTCAAAGCCAAGGTCTAATCCGCCACATCCCGCAAAAAAAGATGCGACTCTCATACCTTTAAGCAAGGACAATTCCTTTTTCCACCAATGTTTTCCGTATTTGCATAGCCACATGGTAAGCCAAATTAACGGGAACTGCATTGCCTATCATTTTATAGGCATAGTTTACGTCTTCGTATACAAATTTGAACTCATCCGGGAAACTTTGTACCCGTGCAACTTCACGTACAGTCATCCTGCGATAAAGATGCTCACTCCCTTCCACAAACTTTTGCAAGTTCTTTTCAACTTTTATCATCTTAGGTGCCTGTGGATGTAGCTGGCATTGGCGACCACTAGCTTGAACTGTAAAACCCGGTTCATCCCATGAACGTACCCTGTTGCGTGACATGAATATAGGTGAATATGCCCCTATGAAATATTCGTTATTAGGGACTTTACAAGCATTCCCATTGGTTTTGTTCTTTTCAAGTGCCGGAATCGCAGAATCTTGCAAATCCCAAATACTTTCACGCAAAGTGGGTTTATGCTTTAAAGGGATAGGATATTCGAAATCATGTATATCCAAATCTTTGCGGAATCCGATGTAAAATACCCGGTCACGATCTTCCGGTACATCGTAATCATTGGCATTAAGCATTTTTAAATTCACATCATAGCCTGCTTCATCAAACAGTTTCATAAAACCGCTAACGGCATCCGAATGGCGTTTGGCAAGCATCCCTGATACATTTTCAGCAACAAAGAATAAGGGTTGCTTATCTCGTAAAATACGGATATACTCATAAAACAACTGACCACGGGCATCTTCTATTCCCTTTAATGAACCGGCTTCGCTCCATGATTGGCAAGGAGGACCTCCTATTATACCAGTAATATTATCAGGGAATTCACAAGAAGGAATATCCCGGATATCCCCTTCGATTAGATTCACTTCCGGAAAGTTTGCACGGAAAGTCGGACAAATCTTAGCGTCAAACTCATTTGCCGTAACTGTTCTGAAACCCGCTTTATGAAAACCTAAATCCAAACCTCCTGCACCGGAGAAAAGACTAATTAATTCCATTATATTTCTATTTTATTTCCAAAGACAATTTATAGTTATTATAGTAGTAGGCATGCCTACTATTTGAATGTCAAATTTTAAACTTGGGACAACTTTCTTCTCTGCATTGTGTATGCGAAAAGAGAATTGCCAACCTCCATCCATATAAAGTTCAACCGTATTCGTTTTATTAGGAACAAAATCCAAACTAACAATGCGGGTAGGCAATGATACAATAGGTATCTCCATGGATGCTTTTTGATATGTGCCATTTCGATTAAGCGTACCATGCAAATTGTAAGATTGGATTTGCGTTGTCCGCTGTTTGTCAATACTAATAACCTTATAAAAATCATGTTTTCCTAAAAGGTATTCAACTAATCTACTTGGTATATCTGGATGTATCTGATTTTGGAGATTTATTTCAGCAATAAAAGCCTGCAATAATGGTATATAAACATCATTTTCTTTGTCAGGCAAATTGTCAAACAATGTATTTTTGTTTTTTTCTTGAACAAGATAAGTAAACACAGGTCTTACATCTTCCCAATATTTTTGAGAACAAGGGATTCCATACCATTTTGCCCCAAAATCTAGCTTTTGGCTAAGGCGGCTATGTTTTACTGCAAAATGATTATGTTTAAGGCTCAATCCGATTTCCCATTGAATATTATGACGGATAATCAAAATGTCTCGTACATCTCCTTCCTCCCCCTTAGTATCTGATTGTATTCGCAATTCCAACACGTCACCTCCTTTTTCCATGATACGGGGTTCCAATTCAAAAATTTGAATGACAGCAGCATAAGAACTCACCTTATATATATTTTTCATTTCAGGAGACAAGGTGTTCCAAGCATATTCTGCTGCCAAATAACTACTGTTTTGGACAATATTTGCAGGACGAAATTTGCCAATCTCTTCGCCAAGGGTCAATAGGCAAACAAATTCATAGGCTCTACCTTGGTTGTTACTTTTATCACTCATAGAATACTTATTCTAATTTCATTTTGCGAAGTTACTCAAAATCTTGCAGAATCCCCCCCCTTTCATCACACAAAAGTGACAAACAGAAATAACAATTCTACAAAAATCCAGTATTTATCAATATCTATTTTCTATATCCTATCCTTTCCTCAGCCACCATGCTGGTGGCTTCTTTTTCCTCTATCTCATAAGGTTTTACCTTTTTCGGTTTAAACCGCTCCAAGTACGTATGATTAATATGATACTCAATCTCCAACAACGTCTTTTGCCTCACCGCTGGCTTCAATTGGCACTCCCAGACCGTCATCACTCGCCAGCCCAACTTCTTCAATTCCCCCTTGTTCCATTCATCACGTTGCTTGTTGCGTTCAATCTTCTTGCGCCAAAACTCACTGTTGGAATGGGGAATATGACCGTCCACCTCGTGCCCGTGCCAAAAACAACCGTGTATGAAAATCACGATGCCATACTTGCGCAACACGATGTCCGGCGTGCCCGGCAGCCCTTTCACATTCTTGCGGTAACGGTAGCCGCGCAAAAAGAGGTAACGGCGCACAATCCACTCCGGTTTCGTGTCCTTGCTCCGTATCTTCGCCATGACGGCGGAACGCTTCTTCTTACTCCAAATATCCATAGCATAGCCGATTTATCCGATTGCAAAAATAACCATTTCCTTCAACATCCCTGCCCTTACCTCCCGACAATCCCCCGTTTTCGATAAATATGCTCCCACCTCCGGTCGCATATCCACACATCCTCTCTACATTTACCCCGTCTCCACCGCAAGGTAGCTACCTTGCGGTGGAGGCACGAACAATAGTTACAACCATTTAGTGCAAGGTGCAAGTATATATCTCTATATATAGCTTGCACCTTGCACTAACCTTAGAATGTTTATTTTCAACGGTTTGCATAATCCCCAAATAATGCGTACATTTGAACCCAAGATGTTGGCAGACAGACACCGGACAACAGCAGACAGTTTTTAAGGACTAAAGCATGACGGATGCAAAGCCGAAATTTCAGAAAACACTGATATTGAGGAAGAAATAACGCTTGGTTCATAACTCAGGCGGATCACCAAAGAAAAGCAATTATCTATTCAGATAATTGCTTTTCTCTTTTAAAGGCATCTACATCTACGACGTAATGAGTTGGCTGGAAAGTTTATAATCATATCGATGCTTCAGAACAAAAAAACAGAATCACAATGAAGATGATTGGTTTTACCCAGTCATCTTATCCGGCATTTTTACAGCCCTCCGATGAGGATTACAAAACTCTTTTGGTTTTCTAATTCGCGTGCAAAGGAGGGACTTATTTTTCAAGTATCCCAATATTCATGTTTTCTTTCACTGGAAAAACAGCAAAACATGAACATTATCCACTACCATATCACTCTTTTGAAGGTAGACACACAGCCAATGAAAGACAGTCTATCAGTCTTTCATTGCTCTAACATAGGCTGTCAATACACTGAATAAATGATAGTTAGGCATGCGCGCTATTGTGGTACGACTTCTCCACAAGCATGAAGAAGCCGTACCACAATAGTGAAGAAACTGCATCACAACCGTGCACAATAGTCATTAATAAGCTTTTAGTAGGAGAAAGAGCCGTTCTTTGCGGAAAGAAGACCAGCCATTTGCACAAGAAAAAACAGCATGCAAGCAAAGTTTGCCTACATACTTGCATAGCGTCTGCTTACATACCGTAAAACGCGATATAACAAACAATTAGAAAGCACCATGCAAGCATGTAAGCAAAATGTGTGGTAAACCTATTGTATATCTTTTCATTTTGCGACGACTCCATAGTAAACCATGTTATCAATACGCTTCTGATAAATCTGGTTATTCTGCAGCAGATACCCCAAGGCCAAACACAAATCCACATCCCTGAACTTCGTCAGTTTCTGTAATTCAAAGATTGTACACTTCTTAAGATTGCACAGAATGGAATATACCATTTTCATATTATTGGTCGCCTTCTCAATATTCTTCATATTATTATCTTATTATTAGTTCCTTTCTTAAAATGATATCCTATATTATCTACTCAAATATAAGATAAAGACAGAGCAATGACAAACATTGCCCATTCTTTTCATTTCAGATAACATTCTTTGAACTACATATACCTAAAATCTGCAAAAAATATAGAACTTTATAAATATCAGCACTTTATAGAAAGGTATATTCACATTATACTATATCCGGAAACGATTATGCAGGCATAATCAAGGTACTATTACATGCTTGCCTTCGGGAGTGACTACTACCGAGCCCATTTTGATGTAATGTTTCCCTTCCGGCGAAACTATTACCTTTGTTTCGCTACTCTTGTCGGAAGATTCTTTTTTCTCATTCATGAAACTCTTGTCCCGCGAAGTGGTAACCGGATAAGTATCCTCCAGATAGCTCTTCATTTCGTCCACTTTTCCGTCTTTGAACCACACCTTGACAGCCGACCACCCCGCAGGAGTATAAGCGCGGAATGTCCAAGCCTCTCCCTCCTTATTCAAATCTCTAAATGCAGGCTCTCCTAAAATGGTACACACCTCTTTAAAGCCCATACCACGTTCAATGCTGCTCAACTGCTTATAATCAAACCCGTAGCTCTCATAAATGCCACAGCCCGTCACCAAGACAGCGAGTAACAAGCCTAAAACAACTGACATCTTTTTCATAATAGAAAGTTTTAGTATTTATCCATACAGCAAATGTAGCATGATAAAAACCTCCTTTTCCGTGATTCTCTCTATTTATACATAGGGATTTCCCTATCAGTTTATCTGTATCTTTACAACCTATAAAGAATATCATCCCAGCCCCGTTCCAATGAGCAATATCAAGTCGGAAGGGGCCACCACCGTATGGTTGGCAACCGGCAAAGACAGTCTTAAAACAAAGGTGCAGCCAATCCGAAAGCAGGTTTGTGCTTTCAGGAAGAAGGAAACAGCGTAGTGCTCACCGGTAAGGTGGAGATAAAGGCCCGGCAGCTCCCAATTATGTATTACTGAAATTCAAAGGACACCATGCCACCATTTGGATTGACGGACATTTTGTACGCAGAAATCTTTAAGAAGAGCATTCAGTTCCTCATCTGATGTCTTGCATGGGGGGATGAAAACTATAGCCCCTTCGTTATCACCGGCAATCCGAAACCTCCTTTCTGCAAAGTCAGGACTTTCGGTTTGCCTTTTCGTGCTTTGTTGTATGTGGCTGTGGAAACATGCAAGGTCTCTATCGCTCCATCCTCGAAAGCCACCTTTAAGTAATATTCCTTACGTACTCCGTCCGACACATAACGATGCTTGCCTACTTTACGTCTCTTTTCATGTTCTTTTATCAGCTTCTCAAGTACAGTGACCGTCACCTCCTTTGTCGAAGCAGGAGCCGCCATCCGATAATTCCCTACCAGAAAAAGCGAACAACTGATGACACCCACGCACACCACATGGCACAATATATTCACTGCCTTTTGCTCCATCGTTGTCAGCCATATCCATTTTTTATATAGAGGAAGTGTAACGACTGCCACCACAAGTCCTACCCCTACGGGTATCCACACAGCAGCCAACGTATCTTCATAGATGTTATATCCGATGCAGCCCAAAGCTACGACCAGTACAAACATCAGAAAACGGAGTATTTTTATAAACAGTTCTTTCATTGCCGCGCTTATATTTTTGGCAAATATAAAAAGAAATATCGTTCGGTCGACTGTCAAGTCTGTTCAATCTACATGAACTAACTTGCTTGATAGAATGTTATAACTACAATAACTAAAACAGAAAATATCATGGAAAAGAGCTTAATTCATAGTAATGAACTGCATTTTATCAGTAAGAAACGCATTCATCAAGCAGTAGAGAAAATGGTTGAGTCATTGGATTTGGCTGCGGGTTCCACAACCGGCTTCAACATCTATGCAGTAGTGGAGAGCTATTTCACGGATTTGGAAAAACGAAAAGAAATCAATCAGCTGCTCAACCTGGAACAAGATGTCTGCGAAGAAATAGAGGCAGAATTAAGTTATAAATAAACTACGGAGTTACCGACTACTATTAAGTTACGGGCTACAAGTTGTCCTGCATTATCATACTGCAGGACAACTTGTAGCCCGTAACTTATAGTGGCTGATAGCTAATAAATTGAAACTTGTAGCCCACTCAGTCTTTCGCCTGATGCACCGTCAACTGCGGGAATGGGAAGTCGATACCTTCCTCATTGAATACGGAGTAAATCTTCTTGTTCATATCAAAATAAACGCCCCAGTAGTCTCCGCTCTTCACCCAAACACGAATCACCACATTCACACTGCTGGCATCCAAGGCATGAAGAGCTACAAACGGTTCGGGAGTATTCAAGATACGGCTGTCTTCGGAGATGATACGACGCACGGTGCTCTCTACCTTGTCATAATTCTCACCATATTCTACACCGATCACCCAATCTACACGACGCGTATCCTCACGGCTGTAATTAGTCACTGTACCACTGCTCAACGCACCGTTAGGGATATAGATTACCTTATTGTCGGCTGTGGTCAGAATCGTATGGAAGATTTGAATCTCACGTACCGTTCCGGACACTCCCTGGCTTTCAATCCAGTCGCCTACCTTGAAAGGACGGAACAACAGTACAATCAATCCACCCGCAAAATTCTGCAAGTTTCCGGAAAGTGCCATACCGATAGCCACACCGGCAGATGCCAACAAAGCTGCAAAAGAAGTAGTTTCCACTCCCAATTTGCCGATAACGGCAATAATCAGCAGAATGGTCAGCAAGATATTGACTAAACTTTTCACAAAGCTCTGGATACTGGCATCCACATGTCTTTTTGCCAATAACCTCGCCAGCATTTTCCTAAGAAAGGAAATCAAGAACCGTCCTACCACAAAGATGATGACAGCTCCAATAATACGTCCACCGGCACTTACGCCCCAATCTATCAATTGCTGAAGGAATATCTGCAGTTTGCTGAAACCATCGTCAGCAACTTGGGCAGCAAAGGCTGCCATGAATAAAGATGATAACATAACTATACTCTTTTTTTAAAATTAATGCTGCAAAATTAACAAATAACTCTGACTTTCGTTCACTTAACTTGCCACTTTCGACGAAAACTCCTACCTTTGCTCCCGATTTCAACTAAGGGGTGCCCTAATACGACGGGCTGAGATCATACCCATTAACCTGATCCGGGTAATGCCGGCGGAGGGAAAAGAAGAAAAGTTCCCCTTTTCTGTATTCATCTAAACGAAACAATTGCAAATGAAGAGACATGCAATGGCGACCTGCCTCCTTATGGCAGCACTGGGTGTCTGTGCGCAGACACAAGAGCAAGACAGTCTGCGGGTGATAAACCTGCAGGAAGTGGAAGTCATCTCCACACGTGCCACAAACAGCACACCGGTGGCATTCACCAATATAGGCAAAGAACAACTGAAAAAACAGAATTTCGGACAAGACCTGCCGTATCTGTTGAGTATGACACCCTCCGCCATTACTACCAGCGACGCCGGTGCCGGGGTGGGTTACACCACACTGAGAGTCCGCGGAACAGATGGCACACGCATCAACGTCACCGCTAACGGTATTCCCATCAACGATGCGGAAAGCCACACGGTATTCTGGGTCAACCTGCCGGATTTCGCCTCCTCCGTCAAGGATATGCAGGTGCAACGCGGAGCTGGTACCTCAACGAACGGTGCAGGAGCTTTCGGTGCCAGCATCAACATGCAGACGGGTGATTTCTCCATGAAACCCTATGCAGAATTCAACGGTTCCTACGGCTCCTTCCATACGCACAAGGAGACGGTGAAAGTGGGAACGGGACTCATCAACAATCATTGGTCGTTCGACGCGCGGCTCTCCAACATCAGTACAGACGGATATATAGACCGGGCGTCTGTGGGACTGAACTCCTATTACCTGCAAGGAGGGTACTACAATGACAACACCTCTATCAAGCTGATAACCTTTGCCGGCAAAGAGCGCACTTACCACGCATGGAACTATGCCAGCAAGGAAGAGATGGAACGTTACGGACGGCGTTATAATTCCTGCGGATTCATGTACGCCACCGACCGGGACGGCCATGTATACAACAAAGAATATTATAAAGACGACAACGGCGAGAAGCATTACCTCACGGACGAAGGAGGTGCACTGCATTTCTATGACGACCAGACCGACAACTATACGCAAAAGAATTACCAGCTGCTATTCAACCACAATTTCACCCCACAATGGAACCTGAATATCGGCCTGCACTACACCAAAGGCGACGGATACTATCAAGAATATAAAGGTGAACGCTCGTTAGCAGAGTACGGCATGTCTCCTTTCGAATACAATGGCGGCAAGGTAGAAGTAAGCGACCTTATCCGCAAGAAGGCAATGGACAACTGGTTTGGCGGTGGAATCTTCTCCGTAAGCTACAAAGCCGACCGTCTGCATGCCTCGCTAGGCGGTGCACTGAACCGCTATGACGGCGACCACTTCGGAAAAGTGCTTTGGGTAAAGAACTATATCGGCGAACTGAACCCCGACCACGACTACTACCGCAACAACGCCACAAAGAACGACGGAAATATTTATCTGAAAGTCAATTATGAACTGGTAAGCGGCCTCAGCGCCTACCTCGACCTGCAATACCGCCACATCAACTACAAGATAAACGGACTGAACGACAAGTACAACTGGACTGCCGCCACTCCGGGAATGCAAAAATTGGACATTGACGAAGATTTCGACTTCTTCAACCCGAAAGCCGGACTGTCCTGGCAAATCGACCGCAACCACCGCCTATACGGTTCGTTCAGCGTAGCCCATAAAGAACCTACGCGCAACAACTACACCGACGGCTACTTCACCGAACATCCCAAGGCTGAGCGTTTGTTCGACTACGAACTGGGATATACCTTCGCCAACTCATGGATCCATGCGGGTGCCAACTTCTACTATATGGACTATAAAGACCAGCTGGTACTGACGGGAGAGCTGAACGAGATAGGCGAAGCCATGGCCAGCAACGTGCCCGACAGCTACCGTACGGGTATTGAACTGATGGCTGGCATCAAACTGGACTGCGGCTTGCAATGGGACATCAATGCCACACTCAGCAAGAACCGTGTGCAGAACTTTACCGAGACACTTTTTGAAAACGAGGAGGCTGGGTCGGAAGCATGGGTCATCAAACACGGGGATACCCCCATCGCATTCTCTCCCGACTTCATACTGAACAACCGCTTCGGCTATACGTTCAAGGGATTCGAGGCCTCGTTGCAGTCACAATATATCAGCAAGCAATACATGAGTAACGCCAAGCGAGAGGAGTGCACACTGGATGCTTATTTCGTAAGCAACCTGAATCTGTCCTATACCTTCAAGTTGCCTAAAGTAAAGTCGGTAACCGTAGGGTGCACCATCTACAATCTGTTCAATGAAGAATACGAAAACAACGGATACGCAGGCAGCGGATACTATCACGACGACAACGGAGGAAAAGTCCGTTACAACTATGCCGGCTACGCTGCCCAGGCGGGAACGAATGTATTGGGACATATAGCAATCAATTTCTGATGGAACATACTCTTGAGATTATAGGCACTGTGGTCGGGATTCTCTATCTCTGGTTGGAGTACCGGGCAAGCATTTATCTTTGGATAGCGGGCATCATTATGCCTGCCGTCTATATTTTTGTCTACTATGATGCGGGGCTGTATGCAGACTTCGGCATCAACATCTATTATCTGGGTGCTGCCATCTACGGCTGGATGATGTGGAAGTACGGAGCATTTCTGCGCCGGACTATCTTGCGGCGGAAAGGTGCAGGACAGAAAGGAGAGGACACAAGAACAGAAGAACAAAAACTGGAACTTCCTATCACCCATATGCCGGCGCGCTACTTGCTGCCGCTTACCGCCGTATTCATCGCCGCTCTGCTTGGCATTGCCTGGATATTGATAAACTTCACGGACAGCAATGTGCCCTGGCTGGACTCCTTCACCACCGCACTGAGCATAGCCGGCATGTGGATGCTGGCACGGAAATATGTAGAGCAATGGTGGGCATGGATTGCGGTAGATGCCGTTAGCGCCGGACTGTACATCTACAAAGGACTTGATTTTACAGCCGGACTATATGCCCTTTACACAATTATAGCTATCTTTGGCTACTTCAAATGGAGGAAAATGATGAACAAGGATGAAGGATTAGAGATTAGGGATTAAGAAAGACATGAAAGACGAACTATCAACGAGCAACGAGCAATTATTAACTATTGATGCCGTAGTTTTGGCGAATGGGGAATATCCTGCAAGTCCCCTACCTTTAAAGATATTGGCGGAAGCGCCTTACGTGGTTTGTTGCGACGGCGGAGCGGACGAATACATCCGCCGGGGCCATACTCCCGACGTAATCATCGGCGACGGTGACTCCCTCAGTGATGAAAACCGCCGGAAGTTCGGACATATCCTACACCGTATCAGCGACCAGGAGACCAACGACCAGACTAAAGCCGTCAACTTCCTGCTGGCGAAAGGCAAACGCCGTATCGCCATCATCGGTGCCACGGGCAAACGTGAAGACCATACACTGGGAAATATCAGCCTGCTCATCGACTATCTCCGTGCCGGAGCCGATGTACGTACCTATACCGATTACGGCATCTTCATCCCCTGCCGGGGTACCCGCACCTTCCCAAGCCATCCCGGACAGCAAGTATCCATCATCAACTTCACTGCACACGGTCTGCATGGCAAAGGACTGGTCTATCCCCTCAGCGATTTCACCAACTGGTGGCAAGGCACACTCAACGAATGCACCAGTACAGAATTCACCATCGAGGCGGAAGGGGAATACCTGGTATTCGTCACTACTTCTTCGCTTCCGCCACTTCAACAAAGTACACGCTGATACAAATCATGGCAATGGCAGCGGCTTGCGTCCAACTGAAACGGTCTTGCCCCAAGGTGAGGGAAACAACGGTAGTCACCACCAGTATCAGATAGCTGTACATGGCTACAACCGTCGTCTTGAGATACTTCAAGCCCACCGGAACCAGAAAGTAACTGAGGTAAGTAGGGAAAACCAGCACAAACGCCAACACCGCCCACGGCACCCAGTGCCACTTCCCATGCAAGGCATCCGTAAGCAAGGGTGCATCCCAGCCTATAATGGACGACACAATCAATCCCGTTACTGCCGCACCGCCAAAGATGTACTTCATCATCGTCACTACCCCGACCTCTTCCAGCAGTTTCTTGCTCACAATCAGGTAAACGGCAAAGACCAGCGAGCTCACCATGCAGAGCATGTTGCCCGTAAACGCATCGTGCGCCAGGTCATCACTGCCTTGCGTAAGGATGCACAACAACGCACCGCCAAAACCCAGCGCTATGCCGATTATCTTCATCAGCGTAGCCTTTTCGTGCAGGAAAAAGACAGATATCAGAAAAACCCAAATGGGCTGCATGGAGTTGAAGATGGCACTGGAAACCGGAGTCGTCTTACTGATACCCAGCAGATAGTAGAACATGAACCCGTAGAGTCCGAAAGCTCCCAGACAGAACAGCCCTATCCGCTGCCGCCTTGTGACCGGTGCCTCCTTTACAAACCAGCTTGTTATCCAAAATGCCACGGCAGCAAAGACACAACGCACCGTGACACCCGTCAATGCACCCAGCCACAAAGGGAGCAGAAATTTCAATCCATTCATATTCAACCCCGCCATGACGCGCGATGCAACCATACTGAGATTGGCTTCCAGTTTCTTATCTTTCATCAGCTTCGTATTTTTCCCCTCAAACAATTCATTACTTTGAAATGTTTTAAGGGAAAAGGAGATAACGTTATGGCAAAAGTTAAAGAAGAGCAATCGTCCCAGCAAACAAAGCAAGTCCTCGCATTCTCCACCCGGCTACGCCATGACCTTAAGAAAGCCTGCCGGCAACTGGATGAGGGAGAAGGACAAGAGGATGTCACAATCAGTAAGGAGGTGGAAGCATGGCTAAACAAATAATCTGGTCGCCACTTGCCAAAGAAGCTCTGAAGGACCTGCTGATTTCCTCGCAAGAAGGAGATGGCAACAAACGGTGTGGCGGGACTCTGTACACCTTGTTCCAAAATGCATTGTACCGTGTCACGCTGAATCCGTTTATCGGACAGCCCACCGAAGCAGAGAACATACGGTACATCATTCCGCATCCCGACTATACGCTTCTTTACCGGCACAGTCTCCGGAAGATTGAAGTGCTTGTGCTATGGAACAACCATCATAAGTTGGGCAGCATGATAAACATCATCCGGGAAGAACCCGATACAGAATAAAGCAGCCAATCTTGTCAAGAGCAGATTTATGGAAGATTAACGGAACAGACGCATGATCGTCCGTTCATATAGCCGGAACAAACCATGTATCCGTCCCGAACATATCATCCGTTTATCCTCGACACACCATCTGTCAGCGCTGAACATATCATCCGAAAGCTCGGAGCTTTTCATCCGAAACATCCGGACTTTTCGTCAAAAACATCCGAGCTTTTCGTCAAAACCGCCGGGATTTTCCAAGCAAATGCCCACCATTCCGCTTGCTGAAGTGGAGGATTAAATCTGCAAAGCACTGGTTTAGGAGAGTAGACCCTAAGGTTTGGCAAATGAAGTGACGGAAGAACACAACAAAAAAGGAGAAGCGACGCCTCTCCTTTTATGCTAATTTAAAATTGAATCTGAACTAAGATTGCAGTTACAAAGATACAACATCCGAAAGGCAATGTCAAGCAATCCGGTGTTTTTCTTTACTGACGTCCCATTCTTTATACATGCATCAGATATTGCTTGAAGTCCGCAAAGTCCTTCGACATTGGCAGGCTCTTCTTCTCGCCGCGCATAAAGGCCTGAAGCTTGGCAGGTATTTCTACGGCTTCACCGATAATCTTCTCCACTGTATCCTTGAACTTCGCCGGATGGGCCGTTTCCAAGAATACGCCCGTTTCGCCGGGTTTCAGTCCTTCGGCCAGGGCCCGGAAGCCGCAGGCTCCGTGCGGGTCGAGCAGGTAATGGTCCTTCTTCCACACTTCCCGCATGGTTTCGGCAATCTGCTCGTCGGTATAAGTGGCACCGCTGATTTCGGCAGAGATGGCGGCATGGCTGCCTCCGTAAAGGTCGAGTACACGGGCAAAGTTACTCGGGTCGCCCACATCCATCGCGTTGGCAATGGTAGCGATGCTGGGACGCGGCGTATAAACACCTGTCTGCAAATATTGGAAGAAGATATCATTGCGGTTGTTGGAAGCGATAAAGCGTTCCACGGGCAGTCCCATACGCTTGCCGAAGAGGCCGGCAGTGATGTTACCGAAGTTACCGCTGGGTACACACACGACGGCATTGCCTCCCTTGCCGGCACGTTTCAGTTGAGCATAGGCATAAAAGTAATAGAATGCCTGCGGCAAGAAACGCGCCACGTTGATGGAATTGGCACTGGTCAGTTGCAGATGTTCGTTGAGCTCGCGGTCCATAAAAGCGGATTTAACCAAAGCCTGGCAATCGTCGAACGTACCATCGACCTCAATAGCCGTGATATTCTGCCCTAAGGTAGTGAACTGTTTCTCCTGGATTTCACTGACTTTTCCCTTCGGGTAGAGCACATAGACGTGTATGCCTTCCACACCGAGGAAACCATTGGCAACGGCACTGCCCGTATCACCGGAGGTAGCAACAAGCACATTGACTTGCTTCTTGCCCTCTTTCTTGATAAAGTATCCCAGCAAACGCGCCATGAAGCGACCGCCTACATCCTTAAAGGCAAGCGTCGGACCATGGAACAGCTCAAGCGAATAAATATTCTTTGTCACCCGGACCAGAGGGACATCGAAACTGAGTGTGTCATAAACAATCTGTTTCAGCGTATCGGCAGGAACATCCTCGCCAAAGAAAGCATCTGCCACGCGATAGGCTATCTCCTGAAAGCTGAGTGTATCGATGCTATCGTAAAACTCTTGTGGCAGAGTTTTGATTGTAAAGGGCATGAAAAGCCCCTTGTCTGCGGCAAGCCCCTTTACCACGGCCTCTTCAAGAGTGGCTTCGGGGGCTTGTTTGTTGGTGCTATAATATTTCATTGCGGTATTTTTTTATTCACCACAGAGTCTCACAGAATTCTCTATAAATAAAACCCCGTAAAACTCTGTGTTACTCTGTGGTGGAACTCATAAATTCATTAATAAACTCGTCTTCTTTCATCAGTCCGTAACTGCCTTCGCAGGCTGCCACTTCATCAAATGTCCGTACTTCGTCAGCCTCGATACCCGGATGCCAAATGAGGAACGGGATAGGTTCGGCCGTATGCGTACGGAGTTCGCAGGGAGTGGGATGGTCGGGCAATACGGAGATAGCAACGGGTTCCTCCCAATCCTTCACAGCCTCGTAGATAGGACCTACGGCACGGCTGTCCAGATTCTCAATCGTCATAATCTTCAAGGGGACATTTCCTTCGTGACCGGCCTCATCACTGGCCTCGATATGCAGGTAGACAAAATCATCCGTCCGCAATGCATCAAGGGCGGCAGCCACCTTATTCTCATAGTTGGTATCATAAAGCCCCGTCGCACCTTCTACGGTGATGCGCCGCAATCCGGCATAGTAGCCGATGCCGTTAATCAAATCCACGGCAGAAATCACAGCACCACGCTTCACCTGCGGGAACTTGTCTGAAAGGCGCTCCATCTGCGGACGATAACCGGGACTCCACGGCCAGATGCTATTGGCAGGGTCCTTACCCTCGGCCTTCCGCTTCATGTTGACCGGATGGTTTTCCAGCAACACTTGCGAACGGAGAATCAAATCATTAATCAAATCGGCAGTCTGCTTCGGAGTAAGCTCTGCACCGCCTTCGGGGACCGAAATATTCTCCGTACCCTCCATCGGCTTCACCATCAACGGACGGAAAGGCCTCAAAGGGACATCGTGGGGCGGCGTACAGTCAATGCGCTTGTCCCCTCCTTTTATTACCAGCAGATGGCGGTATTGCACGCCCGTATGGAAATGCACGCGGTCATTACCCAAATGCTCCTGAAGGTATTTTACCAACACATCCGCTTCCTCTGTAGTAATGTGCCCGGCAGAATGATTCTTGATATTGTCTCCCTCGATACAGATAATGTTGCAGCGCATCGCCATCTCACCCGGCTGCAAGTCCACACCGATACTCGCCGCCTCCAATGGACCGCGGCCTTCGTACACCTTCGGCAGGTTATAGCCCAGAACGGACATATTCGCCACCTCACTGCCGGGATGAAATCCCTCGGCCACCGTCACCAGCCTTCCCACACGTCCCATGCGTGCCAGCTTGTCCATATAGGGAGTTGCAGCCGCCTGCAGCAAGGTTTTGCCTCCCAGAGCCTTCACGGGCCAGTCGGCCATACCATCACCCAATATAATGATGTGTTTCATCTTTCTATATTACGATTTAGATTAAACGTTTGCAATGCTCATAATATCCGCAAATACCCCCGCAGCCGTTACACCCGCACCGGCTCCGTAGCCTTGTATCATCATCGGATATTCCTTATAGCGTGCCGTGGTCAGCAGGATGATGTTATTGCTGCCTTCCAGCCCGTAGAACGGATGGTTGGCGCCGACTTCCTGCAAACCGACAGATGCTTTGCCATTTTCCAGTTTGGCTACGAAACGCCAATGCTTGTTCTCGGCTTCCAACACCTTGCGGCGGGCTTCGAAATCGGCATCGAGGCTCGGCACTTTCTTCCAGAAGTCATCCAGGGAGCCTTCAAAGAAGTCATCGGGCACAAAGAGGTTCTTCTCAACATCGCTCTGTTCCAAACAGTAACCGGCCTCGCGTGCCAGAATCACCAGTTTGCGGATAACATCCTTTCCGCTGAGGTCGATACGCGGATCGGGCTCGGAGTAACGTTCCTCCTGCGCCATCTTAATGGTCTTGCTGAAAGGAATGTCGGCACTGATTTTATTGAAGATATAGTTCAACGTACCGCTCAGCACGGCTTCAATCTTCAATATCTTATCACCGCTATGGATAAGGTCGTTAATGGTATTGATGATGGGGAGTCCGGCGCCTACATTGGTTTCAAACAAGTACTTCACACCGCGTTGGCGGGCAATCTGTTTCAGTTCACGGTAGTTCTCGTATTCGGAAGAAGCGGCAATCTTGTTAGCAGCCACTACCGAAACATTGTGCAGCAGCAAGTCCTTGTAAAGGGAAGCCACGCCTGCACTTGCCGTACAGTCCACAAAGACAGAGTTAAAGATGTTCATACCGATAATCTCATTACGCAGCGTTTCCAGAGAGCTGTCCTTTCCCTTCTCCTGCAGTTCTTCACGAAAACGTCCCAAATCGAAACCTTCGCGGCTGAACATGGCTTTGTTTGCATCGGCAATGCCCACTACATTCAGCTGCAGGCCGTTCTCCTGCATCAGCTTCTGGCGCTGGCTGTGGATTTGCTCTATCAAGCTGCCGCCTACGGTTCCTATGCCGCAGATAAAAAGATTCAGTACCTGATATTCCGACAAGAAGAAAGAATCATGGATGACATTCAGCGATTTGCGCAATGATTTGCTGTCCACTACAAACGAGATGTTGGTTTCCGAAGCACCCTGCGCACAAGCAATCACATTGATACCGTTACGCCCCAACGTACCGAACAGCTTTCCGGCAATACCCGGCGTATGCTTCATGTTTTCGCCTACGATGGCCACGGTAGCCAGGTTCTTTTCTGCCTGAATAGGAGAAATTTCTCCCATCTCTATTTCTTTGGCAAACTCCTCGTTCAGCACCTCGCAAGCCAGATCAGCATCCGCATTGCGCACACCGATAGACGTTGAATTCTCCGAAGAAGCCTGGGACACAAGGAACACACTGATGCCATTCTTTGCCAGCGCCTTGAAGATACGGTAGTTCACACCGATGACACCTACCATACCAAGGCCTTGCACTGTAATTAGGCTCGTATCATTGATGGATGAAATACCCTTGATGGCCTTGCTTTGCGGGTCGGAAACCTCTCGCTTGATGACAGTTCCCACACCCTCCGGATTGAAGGTATTCTTCACCAGAATGGGGATATTCTTGTGGCAAACCGGATAGATTGTAGGCGGATAGACCACTTTCGCACCGAAGTTACAAAGCTCCGTAGCTTCCACATAACTCAATTCATTGATAGTGTATGCCCTGGAAATCACACGCGGGTCAGCTGTCATGAATCCGTCTACATCCGTCCAGATTTCCAGACTGTCGGCATCCAGTGCAGCAGCAATGATTGCCGCCGTATAGTCAGAGCCACCTCTACCCAGGTTCGTTACCTCTCCCGTCATTTTGTCTGTGGAGATAAAACCCGGAACCAATACGCGTTTGGGCAGGCTGCTGAATGTCTCGCGCACCAACGAATTTGTCAGCTCCGTATCCAGCACATGCTTGGAATGCTTCTTTTCCGTCTTGATAAACTTGCGTGAGTCAAACCACTCCGCTCCCGTCAACTGGGCAACGATGATAGATGAAAGACGTTCGCCATAGCTCACAATCGTATCGGACGTCTTCTGCGAAAGGTCCTTTATCAGATAAATGCCCTGAAAGATGTCCTTCAGCTCGTTGAGCAACTCACCAATCTGGCGTTGCAAGGCAACCTGCGCCTCGCCTGCCGGAATCACTTCCTTAATCATTTCCACATGACGATAGACAATCTCCCGGAACTCATTCTCGTAAGAAGCATCACCGGCTGCCGCCATTCTAGAGGTGTTTATCAACTTGTCCGTGATGCCGCCCAATGCGGACACCACCACGATAACCGGTTCATCGACTGCTTCTACAATTCTCTTGACGCTCAAAATACTGTTCACGGAACCTACGGACGTTCCGCCGAATTTCATTACTTTCATTTCTCTTTATATTGTTGAGATGGTTGATACAATGTGTCGGAAACAAGCTGCTACGGCTTGCATTGACTTTAATTAAATGGAAAAACTGCTTGAAAATGGTGTAACACGTAGAAACACAAAATACTATCCCTAACCCCTAAGGGTCATGGTCCACATGGATGTGACTGTATGTTGATAGTACTTGTTCATAGTCTCTTGTTTCTATCATTTATGATAAGTGTTGCAAAAGTAACAATAAAAACATTCAATCTATCACTTTTTGCGACTTTTTTGCGATAAAAATACAGAAAGCCTCTAAAAAGGCAAGAAATATGCACAACTTACGGCTTACACTTTCACACTTTCCATACCTTTTTTCTGTATATCCGTTTATTCTTTTCTAACATTTTGCTATCACTCTCAATATATATCATTATATTTGCATGGAAAACATGAAAGAAAAGTGCGCATGAACCCAGAAAATACTTCCGTTTTGCTAATATACACCGGTGGAACTATCGGAATGATAGAGAATGCAGAAACCGGCGCCCTGGAAAGCTTCAACTTCGAGCAGTTGCAGAAACATGTTCCCGAACTTCAGAGATTTGCGTTCCGTATCGACACTTATCAATTCGACCCGCCCATGGATTCCTCGGACATGGACCCCGATGCCTGGCGCAAACTGGTACGCATCATCAGCAACAACTACAACCAATATACAGGCTTCGTCATCCTGCATGGCACAGACACCATGGCCTACACAGCTTCTGCACTCAGCTTCATGCTTGAAGGGCTGAACAAGCCCGTCATCCTAACCGGCTCGCAACTGCCCATTGGCGTGCTCCGCACAGACGGCAAGGAAAACCTGCTGACCAGCATCGAAATAGCCACCGACCGCCACTCCAACGGACAGCCCATCGTACCCGAAGTCTGCATCTTCTTCGAAAACCACCTGATGCGCGGCAACCGTACCACCAAAATGAACGCGGAGAACTTCAATGCTTTCCGTTCCTTCAATTATCCGGTACTCGCTTCCGCCGGTATACATATTAAATATAATAATGTGCAAATTCATACGCACGGCACTCCCCACGAACTGGAGCCTCATTATCTGCTTGATACCAACATCGCCATACTGAAGCTTTTTCCAGGTATTCAGGAAAATGTCGTGGCAGCCATACTTGCCACTAAAGGACTGAAGGCCGTAGTCCTCGAAACCTACGGTTCCGGCAACGCTCCCCGAAAGGAATGGTTTCTACGCCACCTGCATGATGCCTGCGAACAAGGCATCATCATTGTCAACGTCACCCAATGCAGTGCCGGCACTGTTGAAATGGAGCGCTATGAAACCGGTTACCAACTGATGCAGGCAGGAGTTGTCTGCGGATATGACAGCACAACGGAATCTGCCGTAACCAAGCTGATGTTCCTTCTGGGGCACGATTATCCACCTGCCGAAATACGCGAACTGATGGGACGACCGCTGGCAGGGGAAATTACCGTGTGAAGCACAACTATCACTGCACCGGGGTCAATTCTCCCGTCACAGAATCTATTATGAAACCGCTGACATTGATATCATTCGGTATCAGCGGATGATTGATAATAGCTTCCACCGTACCCTTTACCGATTTCTCCGTATCTTCGAATCCATACAGCCAAGACTCGAAATCCACTCCGCAGAAACGAATCATATCAATCGTCTCCTGCTTGATGCCCCGGGCCTTCATATGCTCTATCATCTGGGCGCTGCTCATGTGGCACGCACCGCAATCGGAGTGGGCAATAACCATCACTTCCGTCACGCCCAACTCGTAAATGGCCACCATCAGGCTACGAATGACACTACCGAACGGATGTGAAATGATTCCACCCGCATTCTTTATCATCTTCACATCGCCGTTCTTGATGCCCAAGGCTGCCGGCAGTAAAGCGGTCAAACGGGTATCCATACAAGAGAGGATGGCAATCTTCTTATCCGGGTATTTATTCGTGATGTATTTCTCATACCCCTTCTCGGCTACAAAACGCTTGTTGTATGCAAGAATATCTTCTATCATGGCTTTTATAACATGTTATTGTTTTCTACTCACAAAAATAAAAAAACTCTATGGGAGTCTGCAAGCCCTGCATCGAAAAATTGTACCTTTGGGCAATCATTTTAGAAGAGAATGCACAACTATGGCTAAAGAGAAGACGGTTTATGTATGCAGCAACTGCGGACAAGACTCTCCCAAATGGGTAGGCAAGTGTCCGTCGTGCGGAATGTGGAACACGTATGTGGAAGAGGTGGTACGGAAAGAAGTGGTGAACAAACGTCCCGTATCGGGTATAGAGACCGCCAAAGCCAAACCCGTAACCCTCCATGAAATTGTAGCCGATGACGAACCGCGCATCGATCTCCATGATGCCGAACTGAACCGGGTACTGGGTGGCGGTCTGGTACAAGGTTCTCTTGTATTAATTGGCGGCGAACCGGGTATCGGGAAATCCACCCTGGTGCTACAAACCGTACTCCGTATACCGGAGAAACGTATCCTCTACGTCTCCGGCGAAGAAAGTACCCGTCAGTTGAAACTGCGTGCCGACCGTTTGACAAGTGCTTCCAGTGATTGCCTCATCGTGTGCGAAACTTCCCTGGAACAGATTTACGTCCATATCAAGAACATCCGCCCGGACATCGTCATCATCGACTCCATACAGACGATTTCTACCGAAACCCTTGAATCGTCGCCGGGGAGTATTGCCCAGGTACGGGAATGTTCCGCCTCCATCCTGCGCTTTGCCAAGGAAACGCATACGGCGGTCATCCTTATCGGGCATATCAATAAGGAAGGAAGCATAGCCGGCCCCAAGGTACTGGAACATATCGTGGATACCGTACTCCAGTTCGAGGGCGACCAGCACTACATGTACCGCATCCTGCGCAGCATCAAGAACCGCTTCGGAAGCACTGCCGAACTGGGTATTTACGAAATGCGGCAAGATGGATTACGGCAGGTGAGCAACCCATCCGAACTGCTGCTGAGCCAAGACCATGAAGGTATGAGCGGCATAGCCATCGCCTCCGCGATAGAAGGCATCAGACCGTTCCCCATCGAGACGCAGGCATTGGTCAGCAGTGCCGTATATGGTAACCCACAACGCTCTGCCACAGGGTTCGACATCCGCCGCATGAATATGCTGCTGGCCGTATTGGAAAAACGTGTAGGCTTCAAACTGGCACAGAAAGATGTATTTCTCAATATTGCCGGCGGATTGAAAGTGAACGACCCGGCAATAGACCTTGCCGTCATCAGCGCCATCCTCTCCAGCAACATGGACACGGCCATAGAGCCAGAGGTGTGCATGGCAGGAGAAATAGGTCTGTCGGGAGAGATACGCCCGGTAAACCGCATTGAGCAGCGCATCGGAGAAGCAGAGAAACTTGGCTTCAAGCGTTTTATACTTCCCAAGTATAATATGCAGGGACTCAATACCCAAAAGATAAAAATAGAATTAATACCGGTACGGAAGGTAGAAGAGGCATTCCGTGCCTTATTCGGATAATCGTTATGATACAAGAATACCAACTACGCGTATTGCCCGAAGTAGCGGCAAACGAGCAACGCCTGAAAGAGTACTTAATACACGAAAAAGGACTGAATGCACGGGAGATAACCGCAGCGCGTATCTTGAAGCGCAGTATCGATGCCCGCCAACGGACAATCTATATCAACCTCAACGTACGGGCATATCTGAACGAAATGCCGAAAGAGGACGAATATCAACATACCTTATATAATAATGTAGAAGGAAAGCCCCAAGTAGTAGTGGTAGGCGCCGGTCCCGGAGGACTCTTCGCCGCCCTGCGACTGATAGAGCTCGGTCTGCGCCCCGTCATTGTGGAGCGTGGAAAGGACGTACGGGAACGCAAGAAAGACTTGGCGCAAATCAGCCGCCAGCAACTCGTCAACCCGGAGTCCAATTACAGCTTCGGAGAGGGAGGTGCCGGAGCCTACTCGGATGGCAAGCTGTACACACGCAGCAAAAAGCGCGGCAATGTAGACAAGATTCTGAATGTCTTCTGTCAACATGGAGCCTCCACTTCCATACTGGTAGATGCACATCCGCACATAGGTACGGACAAACTGCCGCGTGTTATTGAAAACATGCGGAACACTATCATCCAGTGCGGTGGCGAAGTCCACTTTGAAACACGCATGGACGCCCTACTCATAGAGAAGGATGAAATCAAAGGCATTGAAACAAATACCGGCAAGACTTTCCTTGGCCCGGTGATACTTGCCACCGGTCACTCTGCCCGGGACGTATACCGCTGGCTTGCCGCCAACAATGTAGAGATTGAAGCTAAAGGCATTGCCGTAGGCGTACGACTGGAACACCCCGCCACCTTGATAGACCAAATACAATATCACAACCGGAACGGACGGGGAAAATATCTGCCTGCCGCCGAATATAGCTTTGTAAACCAGGTGGACGGACGAGGAGTATATAGCTTTTGCATGTGTCCCGGCGGCTTCGTTGTGCCCGCCGCCAGCGGTCCCGAGCAGATTGTAGTCAACGGGATGAGTCCCAGCAACCGCGGTTCCCGTTGGAGCAATTCGGGAATGGTGGTAGAGCTACGCCCGGAAGACTTGGAGCAATTTACTATTGACAATTTACAATTTACAATTGCTATGCAGCACGACAGCGCAGCCAATTGTCAATTGTCAACTGCCAATTCTCCATTGAGTATGATGCATTTTCAAGAGTATCTAGAGTACCTCTGCTGGCAACAAGGCAATATGAAGCAGACAGCACCGGCACAGAGAATGGTGGACTTCACCAAGAAGAAACTAAGCTACGACCTGCCGGAAACCTCATACGCACCAGGCTTGGTATCCTCACCTCTCCACTTCTGGATGCCCTCTTTCATTGCAGAACGCCTGAGCAAAGGTTTCCAGCTATTCGGGAAATACAGCCGGGGGTTATTGACGAACGAGGCGACAATGATTGGAGTGGAAACCCGCACATCGGCACCGGTACGCATAACAAGAGACAAGGAAACACTGCAACATGTACGTATAAAAGGATTGTTCCCTTGCGGAGAAGGCGCCGGATATGCCGGAGGCATCGTTTCTGCCGGGATTGACGGCGAACGGTGTGCAGAAGCTGCAAAGGCATTCCTTGGTTAAGCTGCAATATTGACATTTAAATTTTGAAATCTCACTTTTTCTCGTTTAATTTGTAAACTATTATCACACGCATGTTGTTATATTGTATTTATAGATAAATATTTATATGAGATTCATCATAAACATTGTATGCTTTCTATTCCTTTTACCCCTCATTGCCACGGCGCAAACTTATAAATACATAGGAGTAGAAAACGGATTGAGTAACCGCAGAATCTTCGACATTCAAAAGGATTCGATAGGTTACATGTGGTTCCTCACCAACGAAGGCATAGACCGGTACAATGGAAAAGACATCAAACATTATAAATTAATAGGAGAAAACAAAGAATCGAGTTCCCCCATCCATCTCGGCTGGTTGTATTTTGAAGAGAAGGGGAAGTTATGGGTCATAGGTAAAGCCGGCCGCATTTTTCAATACAACCAAGAACACGATGTGTTCAATAAAGTATATAAACTGCCCAAGACACCGGTCAATATCAGCTACGGCTATATGGACCACAATCATAGGATTTGGCTGTGCAGCAGATACAGTATCGCTCTTTACGACACACAAACCGGAGAGACCCATCAAATGCCCAATGAACTGAAAAGTAGCATTACAAGTATCGAACAAGTGGACAACGACCACTTCTTCATGGCCACCAACAAGGGAGTGCGATACGTCAAACTCGAAAACGAAGCATTGCAGATTGTCCCTCTTGAACCTCTTGACAAAATCCAGGCACAAATCAGTGCACTCCATTTCCATCAAGAATCACAAAGACTTTTCATCGGTACTTTTGAAAAAGGAGTTTTTGCCTACGACATACGGCAACAACGGATTATACACTCCAATACGGATTTGAGCGATGTAAACATTGCCCGAATCAGACCTCTGAACCGGACAGAGCTATTGATAGCGACAGAAGGTATGGGCATACACAAAATCAATGTGAACTCGTGCATCTCGGAACCGTACATCACCTCCAGCTACAAAAGTTACAATGAGATGAACAGCAATAACATCAATGACATTTATATTGATGAAGAAAAGCGGATATGGATAGCCAACTACCCGGAAGGGATTACCATTATAGACAACCGGTACAAAAACTATAACTGGATAAAGCATTCCATCGGAAACAGACAATCGCTGGTCAACGATCAGGTACACTCTGTCATTGAAGACAGTGACGGAGACCTATGGTTCGGAACAAGCAACGGAATCAGCCTTTATCAATCGAAAACCGGGCAGTGGCACTCATTCCTAAGTTCCTTCGACCATCAACTGAAAGACAAGAACCACATATTCATTACGCTATGCGAGGTATCACCCGGCATTATTTGGGCAGGAGGATATACTTCGGGAGTATACAAAATAAATAAAAGGACACTCTCGGTAGAATATTTCTCCCCTTACCTGCTCAGTCCGGATAACATACGTCCTGACAAGTATATCCGAGACATTGTTAAAGACTCCAAAGGATATATCTGGTCCGGAGGATTCTATAATCTGAAATGCTTCGATTTGTCTCTGAATTCTGTCCGTCTGTATCCCGGAATAAATTCCGTCACCGCCATTACAGAAAAGGACGACGGACACATGTGGATTGGGACAAGTGCCGGACTGTATCTGCTGGACAAAGAGTCGGGTAGATTCCAATATGTCGCCTTGCAGGAAGAGACGACCTACATCAACACACTTTACCAAGCGGAAGACCTCTCTCTATATATAGGAACAAACGGCTCCGGAGTGGTTGTCTACAACGCAAAGGACAATACGTTCAAGCATTATCACAAGGACAATTGTGCCTTGATTTCAAACAACATCTACACCATACTCCCCGAGTCGGACGGGCATATCCTGATGAGTACCGAAAACGGAATCAGCTGTTTCCACCCTACGGAGAAGACATTCCACAACTGGACCAAAGAGCAAGGGCTGATGTCCTCCTGCTTCAGTGCCTCTTCCGGAACGTTACGCAAGAACAAGGGTTTTGTCTTTGGCAGCACAGACGGAGCCATCGAATTCCCCGAAGGGACAAAGTTGCCGGACTATGTCTACTCTCCTATGATACTCAGCGATTTTCAGATACTCTATCAGACTGTCGTTCCCGGCAGTACGAATTCCCCCTTGAAGGAAAATATCAACCAGACAGACCGGTTAAAGCTGAAATACAACCAGAACACTTTTTCCCTCAGCATTTCATCCATCAATTATGACGCGCCGGACAATGTCACTTTCTACTGGAAGCTGGAAGGCTTTTACGATGACTGGAACCGCCTGGGTGAAGAAGGGCATCTCCGCTTCACCAACCTTGCCTCGGGCGATTACAAACTTTACATACGGGCGGTATCCAAGGAAGAGCCTTATCTTTATTTTGAAGAGCGAAGCATCGACATCAGCATTGCGCGCCCCGTCTGGTTCAGTTTTTGGGCCATAGCCTGCTATGTCCTGCTGACAGTACTGATGTCCGTTGTCGGTTTCCGTGTCATGGCACTGAGAAAACAGAAAAAGATATCCGATGAGAAAACCCGTTTCTTTGTCAATACCGCGCATGATATCCGCACGCCATTGACACTGATAAAGGCACCTCTGGAAGAAATGCTTGAAAACAAGACACTGAACGAAGCCGAGACCAACAATATGCACATGGCACTGAGAAATGTCAACTCCCTCCTGCGCATGACTACCAATCTGATAAACTTTGAACGGGCAGAAGTATATTCCCCTCATCTGTACATAGCAGAATATGAACTGAATACTTACATCAAGGAGATATACAACAATTTCCAGACCTATGCCACCATAAAACATATCACTTTCAGATACGAAAGCAATTTCAGCTACATGAATGTATGGTTCGACAAAGAGAAGATGGACTCTATCCTGGAAAATGTCATATCCAATGCTCTGAAGTATACTCCCAAAAATGGCGATATACTCATTTCTGTTTATGACATGAAAAGCTCCTGGAGACTAGAAGTCAAAGATAATGGAATAGGAATTCCCGCCAAAGAACAAAGAAAACTGTTCAAGATGCACTTCCGTGGAACAAATGCCATCAACTCCAAAATAACGGGAAGCGGTATCGGTCTGATGCTGGTGCGGAAGCTGGTAAGCCTGCACAATGGAAAAATATACATTGAGAGCACCGAATGCCAAGGCAGTACTGTCAGAATCATCCTTCCCAAAGAGAAAGAACAGTTCAAGAACTTCACTCTGTCCGTTAAGGATAAGAAGACCTTCTATGAACCGGATGTCCCCACCGTTCCTTTGAAACTTGCCGGAGAACTCCGGACTGAAGACAATGACAAACTGCATCGCATCTTGATTGTAGAAGACAATGACGAGCTGCGCAACTATCTCTTCCAGTCGTTCTCTCCGATTTACAATGTACAAGTATGCAACAACGGCAAGGAAGCGCTGACCATTGTAAAACAATTCTGGCCGGGACTGATTCTTTCCGACATCATGATGCCGGAAATGCGAGGCGACGAATTATGCATCGCCATCAAGAACGATATTGAAACATCCCACATCCCGGTAGTACTGCTGACGGCACTGGGAGATGAAAAGAACATTCTCGAAGGACTCCATATCGGTGCGGACGAATATATTGTAAAACCTTTCAGCATAAACATACTGAAAGCCAGCATTGCCAATCTGCTTGCCAACCGCGCATTGCTGCGCAAGAGATATGCGAATTTGGAAATCAATACAGAAGAAGAGCCCTCCACAACTACCACTTGCTCCAACAGTCTCGACTGGAAATTCATGTCGAATGTAAAGAGACATATCGAGGAGAACATGGATAATCCCGATTTCACAGTGGACGTATTGTGCTCGCTCCTGAATATGAGCCGTACCAGTTTCTACAGTAAACTGAAAGCGCTGACCGGCCAGGCACCGGCAGATTTCGTACGGAATATCCGTTTGAAACATGCTGCCGAGCTATTGAAAGAAGGGAAATATTCCGTGACTGAAGTAGCAGAAAGAACCGGTTTCTGCGATGGGAAATACTTCCGGGAAGTCTTTAAGAAATATTTCAATGTCAGCCCCAGCCAATATGCGAAAGGAGACACTCCCCGCTCCCCAAAAGGAGAGGGAGAATAGTTCTGCATAGGAGAATTTTTCATTTTGCAGCCCCGCACAGACAAACCCTAAAAAATAATCCGTATTTTTGCAGAAACAAAAAAACGAGAATGACTCCTGAAATAGCAATCGTCGACTCCAACACCCTCTCCTGTCTGGGACTGCAGAACTTGCTGGAGGAAATCATCCCGACAGCCATCATCCGCTCTTTCCGTTCCTTTGGCGAACTGATGGATGATACGCCTGACATGTATGTACATTATTTCATCTCTTCACAGATTTACTTCGAGCATACCGCTTTCTTTCTGGAGCGCAAGCCCAAAACCATTGTGCTGGTCAATGGTGAAACCGTCCCCCAACTGTCGGGCATGCCGACGCTAAACATCTATCAGGACGAACAAAATCTGGCAAAAAACATTCTGCAGCTGCGCCAATACGGAAACCAATACAGACAAAACCACGGAAAGCCGGCACCCGCCAGACACTCGGATATGGCAATAAATACAGCCGCCGGGCACGACCTTTCCGCCCGCGAAATAGAAGTGCTGGTGCTGATTACCAAAGGTCTCATCAACAAGGAGATTGCCGACAAACTGAACATCAGCCTGACCACCGTCATCTCACACCGCAAGAATATCACCGAGAAGCTGGGTATCAAGTCCGTGTCCGGGCTGACTATCTATGCCGTGATGCACGGATATGTGGAAGCGGACAGAATATAATCCTACAACCGGATACATCAGAAGCGAAGTCTTTTCAGAAAAACTTCGCCCCAATTAGTGTGCTAATGTGCTAACATCTAATCGTTCCTCCGTGGGGTAAAAATCGTTCCACCATGGTGGAACGATTTTTACCCCACGGAG